>MDTE01145229.1_pt1 | contig 17502 bp, 13 predicted proteins | sample 811231 | NCBI WGS metagenome assembly MDTE01 (sample SAMN05326651, study PRJNA326480) | marine metagenome | isolation source: seawater | place: Indian Ocean: Red Sea | collected 2010
AAAAGGATTAAATCCAGCAAAAGCTATTGGATCTATTAAGAAAATGCTTGCAACAAGTTAAAAGCTTATTTATTCAATATCATCATGAAAACTATTGAACACTTTGTTGGAGGTAAATCATATAGCGGGGACTCAAAAAGAACCGGTAAAGTATTTAATCCAGCAACAGGAGAACAAAGCGCCGAAGTAAAACTTGCTTCTACAAGAGATGTAAATCAAGCAGTAGATAACGCTAAGAATGCATTTGAACCTTGGGCAAATACACCTCCTCTTCAAAGAGCAAGAGTAATGTTTAAATTTAAGGAACTAATTGAAAAAAATTCTGACGAGCTAACTAAAATTATAGTAGCAGAACATGGTAAAGTTTATGAAGATGCAAGAGGCTCATTAACAAGAGGTCTAGAAGTAGTTGAATATGCTTGCGGTATTCCTCAAATGCTTAAGGGAGAGTTTACAGAAAATGTTGGGACTAATGTCGATAGTTGGTCTATCCGACAACCTTTAGGAGTTTGTGCAGGGATTACACCCTTTAATTTTCCTGCAATGGTTCCGATGTGGATGTTCCCTATGGCAATAGCATGTGGAAATACTTTTGTTTTAAAGCCTTCAGAAAAAGATCCCTCATGTTCGATGCTTTTGGCTCAACTTTTAAAAGAAGCTGGCCTACCAGATGGAGTTTTTAATATTGTAAACGGAGACAAGGAGGCTGTTGACGCTTTAATTAATAATAAAGATGTTGTTGCAATGAGTTTTGTAGGTTCTACGCCTATAGCAAAATATATTTATGAAAATTGCGCAAAAAATGAGAAAAGAGTTCAAGCACTTGGAGGAGCTAAAAATCATTGTGTTGTAATGCCTGATTGTGACTTAGAACAAGCTGTAAATGGTTTAATGGGCGCAGCCTATGGCTCGGCGGGAGAAAGATGTATGGCTCAATCAGTTGCTGTAGCAGTAGGAAACATTGGTGATAAGCTTGTTGATTCCCTTGCAAAAAAAGTAGAGGCTCTCAAAGTTGGACCTGGGATGGATAAACAATCTGAAATGGGACCACTGGTAACAAAAGAACATTTAGCCAAAGTAAAAAGTTACGTGGACATTGGTGAGAAAGAAGGAGCAAAACTAGTTGTTGATGGTAGAAAATTTAAATTACAAGGTTATGAAGGTGGCTATTATATAGGAGGATGTTTATTTGATCATGTTAAAAAAAATATGAGGATTTATAAAGAAGAAATATTTGGACCAGTTTTATCTGTTGTAAGAGCTAAAAATTTTGATGAAGCACTCCAATTAGTTAATGACCACGAATTTGGAAATGGAGTAAGTATTTTCACTAGAGACGGAGATTCAGGAAGAACTTTTTCTAATAAAGCTAAGATAGGTATGGTAGGTATCAACATACCAATACCAGTACCAATGGCTTTTCACAGCTTTGGAGGATGGAAAAGATCCTTATTTGGTGACCAACATATGCATGGACCTGAAGGAGTAAGATTTTATACAAAACTAAAAACAATTACATCAAGATGGCCATCAGGTCTTAGATCTGATCCAGAATTTGTGATGCCAACAATGAAATAAAAAAATAAGTGAGAAAAAAAATTACATTAATTGGTGCCGGACAGATTGGAGGAACATTAGCTCATCTGATAGCGCTAAAAGAATTAGCTGATGTTGTATTATTTGATGTTGCTGCAGGAATAGCTAAAGGTAAAGCTTTAGATATAGCTCAATCATCGCCTGTAAATCAATTTAACATAAATTTATCAGGCACAGATAATTACGAAGATACTAAAAATTCTGACGTAATTATTATCACTGCAGGAGTTCCCAGAAAACCAGGAATGACTAGAGATGATCTACTTGGAATAAATTTAAAAATAATAAAACAAGTTGCAGAGGGTATCAAAAATACATCTCCGAATGCTTTTGTAATATGCATAACTAACCCATTAGATGTAATTGTCATGGCATTACAAAAATATTCAGGGCTGCCAAAAAATAAAGTAGTAGGAATGGCAGGTATTTTAGACTCCTCGAGGTTCATATATTTCTTATCTCAAGAACTTAGACTTCCCGTACAGAGTATAAAATCTTTTGTTTTAGGAGGGCATGGAGATAGCATGGTTGCAATGTTAGGATCAACTGAAGTTGAGGGGAAAAAAATTAACGATTTAATAAATGAAGGAAAGATAAGTCAAAAAAAACTGGATGAAATAGTTGATAGAACAAAGAAGGGTGGAGCTGAAATTGTAAAATACCTTGAAAAAGGTTCAGCTTTTTATGCACCTGCCGCCTCCGGGGTTGAGATGGCTGAGAGCTACTTAAAAGACTTGAAAAAACAACTGCCATGTGCGGTGTATCTTAATGGCGAATATGGAGCAAAAGATATTTATGCCGGAGTGCCAGTTATAGTTGGAAAAAACGGTGTCGAAAAAGTAATTGAGATTGAATTAAGTGAAAACGAAAAAAAAGATTTTGATAATTCAATAAAAAGCGTTCAAGAATTATTTGAAGCAGCAAAAAAAATTGATCCCAATTTATAAAAACTAATTTAGCTAATGGTCATGCAAAACTTTTGGTTTACTTACCAAAATATATTAAAAAGAGAAATTTTAAAAAAAGATTATTTTTCTTTCTTTCGAAAAATTTTTGGAAGCTTGTATAAGTTCATTATCAAATATTTTCGTCAAATATTTTCAATCAATTGCATTAACTTAGATAAAATTAACAAAGAGGAACTCTTTAAGTCAAATTTAGATAATTTATTTGTAAATTTTAATTGTGATAAGGGAACTTATTTTTATTACAATAAAGAAAAAATATTATCGCATAATTACTCTATATATTACGAAAAATATCTTAAAGATTTAAAAGAAAAAAAAATTAATTTTCTAGAACTTGGATCTCATGAAGGTAAAAGTTTAGCAAGTTTTTATTTTTATTTTCCCAAAGCAAAATTGATTGGAGCTAATATCAATCCTTTTCAAATGAGATATAGGTCAAAAAGAATTACTGAATTATTTGTTGATGTTTCCTCAAAAGAAATATTAAAATCTTTATCAGATTATTTGGGTGATGAATTAGATATTATTGTTGATGACGCGAGCCATAATTTAAGAGACATAATCATAGCTTTTTCGATATTTTTTAAAAATTTAAAAAAAGGCGGAATTTATATAATAGAAGACATAAATCAATTTGAAGTTTTTAAAGAATTAAATCCTTACGTTAATGAAATTACACCATTAGAAATACTACAAAAGATTCAAAGAAAAGAAATTTTTAGGTCATCTTTTTTAGATGAAGAAACTAAAAAATATTTAATTGATAATATTTCCGATATTAAAATTGAAAAAGGTTCAATGATTATAAAAGAAAAAAATATCTCTGATATTGTCTTTATATTTAAAAAGTAATTAATTTTTTTCTATAATACATAGAACATTTTTTCCAAATCTATAATTTAAAAACCTATCAAAAAAAAATGTTAAGGGAGTAAAAAATTTATCCCAAATAAAAATCTTAGCCTTCGAGGGATAAATTTCGTTTTTATAAAATATTTTGTTTAGGTAATACAAAAAATATCCTAAACAATCTAAGTATTTAAGTTTAACTATTCTTGCATTTTTAAACTTTAATTTTTTAAAAAAGTTAACTTTATATCTTCTGAAGTGTCCAATCTCTTTATCAAACTTTGTATATAACTCATTATGTGCAGGTACTAGTATTATTAAATATCCTTTTTTATTCAATTTATTTAAGGAAATATTTATTTCTTTTTTATCATTTTTAATATGTTCTAAAACGTTCATATATAAAATTGAATTAAATTTTCCATTAAGTTCGGATGTCAATTTTGCTTTAATCTTAATTTTTGAACCTTTAAATCTTTTTTTTAGCCTCTTAATATTTTGTTTATCAAGTTCTGTTAGTGTGATATTTTTTAAATTATTTTTGTAATTTTTGGTAAAACTTCCAATTCCTGCACCTACCTCTAGTAAATCGTTCTTGATATATTTTTTTACTAAAAAATATATGTATTTTCGCCATAAAACAGCTTTATCAAAAATTTCTAATTCTTTACCTGGATAATCCATTATTTTAATCTAAAGATATACATAAATTATCAATTTTATAATATGAAAAAAATTTTATTTTTATCTATATTTTTTTTAATATCTGTATTCATTGGGTATGAGAATCCTAAATTAGTTGAGAAGCCCAAAAATTATATTAAATTTCATTTAAAAAATATGAATTTAATCGATAATTTTGCCGTTGATAAAATTGAGATTAAAGAAACTGAAAAAGAAAAATATAAAATTGGAGAAAAGAATCAAGTAATTGTAGAGGGTAATTCATATAATTTAATACTAAATAAGCAAATAAATTTTGATGGAAGGACAGCAGGTTTTTTTATTGATAATCTTGATAATAAGAAATTTGAATTCGACATTTTTCTACAAAATGGATTAAATATAAATAATAATTTTACGAAAGAAATTTTTCTTCCAAAAGATATTTCATTCGATCAGAATGGTGGATTAAAATCAATATTTGAAGTAAATGAAAAAAAATTTGCCATTACATCAAACAAGAATATTAATTGTGCTTATGCAGTAATTTATGAAATTGAAACTAAAATAAATCTTTTGAAAACAAAGTGCTTACCAGATATTAAAAATGTCGATTTTAATGGTTTAGGAGGGGCTGTTATTGAGAAAGATAATTTTATTTATTTATCAATTGGAGCACCTGAGTGGGACTCAAAACAAATTAGTTCTCTAGCTCAAGATAAAGAATACTTTTATGGAAAAATAATTAGAATTAAAAAAGATCATTTCGTAAATAATTCTAGTGACGAACCTGTAATTGATATTTTTACGTATGGTCACAAAAATCCCCAAGGTCTTACTTATAGCGATAAACACTTTTTCTCTATAGAGCATGGACCACAGGGAGGAGATGAAATTAATTTAATTATAAAAGGGAAAAATTATGGTTGGCCAGAGGTATCTTATGGAACAGAATATAATAATGGAAAAGGTTACAAAAAATTCGACATAAAATTTGAAAAACCTATGTTTACTTTTTTACCTTCGATTGCACCATCTTCTATGAGCAAATGTCCAGAAAACTTAAAAAATTATTATTCGAACGATATATGTTTAATGTTTTTAACTTTAAGAGAGATGTCTCTATATGTGTTGTTAATAGATAAGTCCAAACTAAACGTAATTTCATATGAAAAATTTGAAATTGGAGAAAGAATGAGACATTTTGGTAAAAAAGAAAATAAACTTTACGAAAAAAATAACGTTTTTTTCGTTTCAGCTGATGGTGCTGGTATTTTTAGTGCAACATTTGATAATTTTAGATGATATTAAAGATTAAATTTTTTTCTCTAATCTTTTTACTTTCACTAGTCGCAGTATTAACAAATTATTACTACGGTTCTTTAGGTGTTTTACCTATAGATACATTCGCTCATTTTGATACCGGTTATAGAATTACAAAAGGTGAAATGCCATTTGTTGATTATTGGACTATAAGCGGACCTTTTATAGATTTTTTACAAGCTTTTTACTTTTCAATATTTGGAGTGAGTTGGAAAAGTTATATGCTTAATAGCTCTATATTAAATTTAATATTGACGTTAGTAAGTTTTTTATTTTTTAAAAAGATCGGAATAAATTCTGGATATTCTTTTTTCTATTCAATCTGTATAGCAATTTTAGCCAACCCTTCAATGGGATCGCCTTTTCCAGATCATTACTCAACTTTTTTTTCACTTTTTGCAATTATATCTTTTATATATGGCCTAGAAACCAAAAATAAAGTTTATTGGTTTTTAATCCCAATTTTATTTTTTATTGCTTTTTTTTGTAAGCAAACTCCAGCAGCATACATAATTTTAGCATTTATTATCAACATTCTAGTTTATCTGTATTTAAGAAAAGATTTATATTTTTTACCCTCAATTATTTTTGGATCTATTATATCTATAATTTCATTAGGTTTATTTTTTTGGCTGTTCCATATAGATATAAGTCAATTCTTAAACCAATATTTTTTCTATCCTAGAACAATAGGCGCAGATAGAATAAATGAGTGGGAATTAAGTTTTAATAAGGCTATTTCAACTCTTAAATTTTTACATATAATTCTTTTACCATTAATATTTATTTTTTTTAAAAATTTATTCTTTAAAAAAAATTATACAAAAGAAAATAATTTTTTTATAAACTTAAATATTATTTCATTTACAATTTTACTTGTAATTCATCAGTGGTTAACACTTAATTTTATATTCATCTTCTTTTTAATACCTTTTTTATGTGCAACTATTCACAGCAATATAAAGAAAACTAAAATTGCAAATTGGTTAAATATTTTTTTAATTATATTTTGTCTATTAGTAACAGTTAAATACCATTTTAGATTTAACGAAGAGAGGAAGATGTTGGATCTTGAAAATATTAACTTATCAAATTATTTTAAAACTGAAAAAATAGATCCTAAACTACAAGGATTAAAATGGGTTTCGAGAAAATATTCTTCTAATCAACAAGCTGAAATAAACAAGTTGTTAATTTTCAAAAAAATTTTAAAAAATGAAAATAAAAAGATAATGTTCATTTCAAATTATCAATTTTTTTCATCAATTTTGAATAAGCCTTTACATTCACCAAATAGGTGGTATGGGACACCTGTAGCACATCCTTCTGAATTAAATCAATTTTATGAAGAATATTTACTTTTTAATTACGATGTAATTTTAAAAAATAAGATTGGAGTTATCTATATTGATTTAAGTTTAGGAAAATACCAATTAGATTTATTTAATAAGATATTTAAAAAATTGCCAGTTGGTTGTGTTAAATCTAATAAAATAGAAGAGGTATTATATAAGTTCGACCTTTCATCCTGTTATAACTAAGATTGTAAAATTAAATAAAAGTTAATATAAGTACTTCAAAATGAATATTCACGAACATCAAGCTAAAGCAATATTAAAAGAATACGGGGCTCCAGTTTCAAATGGTGTTGTAGTTTTATCAATTGATGAAATTAATGAGGAAATAAAAAAATTAAATAGCAAAGAATATGTTCTAAAAGCTCAAATTCATGCAGGTGGAAGAGGAAAAGCTGGTGGGGTAAAACTTGTAAAAAATTTAGATGAACTAAATTTGGAAGCAAAGGAAATGATGGGAAAAATTTTGATTACTCATCAAACTGGACCAGAAGGAAAAGAAGTTAAAAGGCTTTATATTGAGGAAGCTTCAAGTATCGAAAAAGAGTTTTATTTATCATGTTTAATAGATCGTAAAACTTCAAAGATAGCATTTATAAGTAGTACTGAAGGAGGCATGGATATCGAAAAAGTAGCTTTAGAAAACCCAGATAAAATTATTACAAATAAAATAGATTTTAAAAAAGATGGACCGACCGAAGATGAAATTGAAAAAATCTTAAAAATATTTAGCCTGGACGCCAATCAAAAAAATACTGGAATAAAACTAATTAAATCTCTTTATAAAATTATATTGGAGAAAGACGCAAGTTTGATAGAAATTAACCCATTAATAATTACAAAAGAAAAAAAACTTTTATGTTTAGACGCAAAAATGAATTTTGACGACAATGCGATTTTTAGAAGACCTGAAATATTAAAACTTAGAGATTTAAATGAAGAAGATCCTTCTGAAATCGAAGCTAGTAAACATGATCTAGCTTATATAAAACTTAATGGTACGATAGGTTGCATGGTTAATGGCGCAGGTTTGGCTATGGCGACAATGGATATAATAAAATTATACGGAAAAGAGCCTGCAAACTTTCTTGACGTAGGCGGAGGAGCATCAAAAGAAAAAGTTGCAGCAGCATTTAAACTCATTCTATCAGATACAAATGTAAAAGGCATACTTATTAATATTTTTGGGGGAATAATGAGATGTGATGTTCTTGCCCAAGGTGTTGTAGATGCAGCTAAAGAAACTAATTTATCAGTGCCTCTTGTCGTGAGATTGGCAGGAACAAATTTTATTGAAGGAAAAAAAATATTAGATGAATCAAGTTTAAAAATTTTATCTGCATCTGATTTGAATGATGCAGCAAAAAAAATTGTTGAAGCTATAAAATAATGTCAATTTTAGTAAATAAAAATACAAAAGTAATTTGTCAAGGCTTTACTGGTACGCACGGGACATTTCATTCAGAACAAGCTTTAAAATATGGAACGAAGTTGGTTGGTGGAGTTACACCAAAAAAAGGTGGTCAAGTACATTTAAATTTACCAGTCTTTGACTCTGTTATTGAAGCTAAAGAAAAAACCTTTGCTGATGCGACGATGATTTATGTACCACCTAAATTTGCAGGGGCAGCCATTATTGAAGCCATTGAGGCAAAGATTAAATTAATAGTTTGCATTACTGAGGGGATACCAGTTTTAGATATGCTTAAAGTTAAACAAGTTTTAAATAAAAGCAGTTCAAGACTTATTGGTCCAAATTGCCCTGGAATAATAACTCCTGATGAATGTAAAATTGGTATTATGCCAGGAAACATTCATAAAAAGGGAACAGTTGGAATTGTTTCTAGATCAGGCACATTAACTTACGAAGCAGTTGCACAAACTTCAGAAAATGGAATGGGTCAATCAACTTGTATAGGAATAGGTGGAGATCCAATTAATGGTACAAATTTTATTGATTGTTTAGAAATGTTTCTAAAAGATGATGAAACTAAATCAATTGTAATGATAGGTGAGATTGGAGGTTCGGCAGAAGAAGAAGCTGCTGAATTCCTTAAGAGAGAAAAAGTCACAAAACCGATGGTTGGATTTATTGCAGGTTTAACAGCTCCCCCGGGAAGAAGAATGGGCCACGCTGGAGCTATAATTTCTGGTGGAAAAGGAGGGGCTGAGGATAAAATTGAAATTATGCAATCTGCAGGGATAACTATTTCCAAATCACCCGCTGATATAGGTAAAACACTATATCAAAAACTAAATGGTTGATTTTTACAAATTCATGTTAAAATAAATTTTTAATGTCATCTTCTAAAAACAATACTACTTATAAAAAAACATCCTTTTTGGCAGGAAATAATTCCGAATTCATAAAAGAATTTTATGCTGATTATATATCTGATCCCAATTCCCTTCCTGAAAGTTGGCGAAAGTTTTTTGATGGTTTGAGTGACAATGAAAGATTAATTTATGAAGATTTAAAAGGACCTAGTTGGTCACCTGAAAAAAAAAAAATTAGGCTAAAATCTAATCCTAATAAAAATATCAATTTAGAAAAAATTTCCTCAGATTTAGAATCAAAATCGGTTAAACAAGCCTCTAAAGATTCTGTTCGTGCAATCATGTTAGTAAGAGCATATAGAATAAGAGGTCATCTTATTGCAAATTTAGATCCATTATCAATCCAAAAAAAAGAAGAACATCCAGAATTAAAACCAGAGAGTTATGGTTTTGAAAAAAGTGACTACAATAGGAAGATCTTTTTAGATGGGGTTCTTGGTCTTCAATACGCGGACCTAAATCAGATCCTCAAAATTCTTAAAAAAACTTATTGTTCAAACATTGGATATGAATTTATGCACATGGGTGACCCAGAGGAAAAAGCATGGATCAGGGATAGAATTGAAGGTCCTGAAAAAAATATTACTTTTACAGTAAATGGAAAAAAAGCAATTTTGAATAAGATGATACAAGCAGAAGGCTTTGAAAAATATCTACATGTAAAATTTGTCGGAACAAAAAGATTTGGTTTAGATGGAGGAGAATCTTTAATTCCCGCCTTAGAACAAATAATTAAGAGGGGAGGAAATTTAGGAGCCAAAGAAATTAAAATAGGTATGCCTCATCGTGGAAGATTGAATGTATTAGCAAATGTTATGGGTAAACCTTTTAAAGCAATCTTTAGTGAGTTTTTTGGTAAATCTGTTAGTACAAGTAAAGACTTTGAGGGAGATGTAAAATATCATCTGGGAGCATCTTCTAATAGAGAATTCGATGGAAACTCTGTTCATATTAGCCTAACGGATAACCCATCACATTTGGAAGCAGTGAATCCAGTTGTTTTGGGCCAAGTTCGCGCCAAACAATTTTTTCATGGTGATAAATCTAGGAAAAAAGTTATTCCAGTTTTAATGCATGGTGATGCTGCTTTCGCAGGGCAAGGTATTGTTGCGGAATGTTTTGCGATGTCAGGCCTTCCTGGCCATAACATTGGCGGAACAATACATATTATTGTAAATAATCAAATAGGTTTTACGACAGCCCCAAGGTTTGCAAGATCTTCTCCATATCCATCAGACGTAGCTAAAATTGCACAAGCACCTATATTTCATGTTAATGGAGATGATCCTGAGGCAGTCGTTCATTGTGCAAAAATTGCTACGGAATATAGACAAAAATTTAATAGAGATGTTGTTATCGACATGGTTTGTTACAGAAGATTTGGGCATAACGAAGGAGATGAACCTTCTTTTACACAACCAATTATGTATAGAAAAATTAAAACACATCCAACAACATTAACTATTTATGGAAAACAACTAAGTAAGGAGGGACTATCCTCTGAACATGAATTGCAAAATGAAAAAATTAATTTTAAAAAATTTTTGGAAAAAGAATTTGAATCGTCAAAAAATTATAAGTCCGAATTAAAATGGTTTGACGGAGCTTGGTCTAGATTTAAACCTGGTCTTGGTAAAGATAAAAGAGGAGCAAGTGGAGTTGATAAAAAAAAATTGATTGAAATTGGTAAAAAAATCTCAACTGTCCCCCCAGATTTTAGTGTTCATAAAACTCTAAAAAAAATATTCGATCAAAGAATGAAAACAATAATTGAAGGGAAAACAATAGATTGGTCTACTGCTGAAAGTTTAGCATTTGGAACTCTTTTAACAGAAGGTTTTTCAGTAAGGTTGTCCGGACAAGACTCTGGAAGAGGAACTTTTAGTCAGAGACATGCAGTTTTAAGAAATCAAGATAATCATCAAAGATATATTCCTCTTAATAATATTAGCAATAAACAAAAAAATTTTGAAATAATCGATTCTTTACTCTCAGAATTGGCAGTCTTAGGTTTTGAATTTGGTTATTCTCTTTCAGAGCCAGAAACACTTGTTTTATGGGAGGCTCAATTTGGAGACTTTGCTAATGGGGCCCAAATCATAATTGATCAGTTTATTTCTTCAGGTGAATCAAAATGGGGAAGAGCAAGTGGATTAGTAATGTTATTACCACATGGTTATGAAGGCCAAGGCCCAGAACACTCATCTGCTAGGCTTGAGAGATTTTTACAATTATGTGCTGGTGAAAATATTCAAGTCGTGAATTGTACAACACCTTCGAATTACTTTCATGTTTTAAGAAGACAAATGCACAGGGAGTTTAGAAAACCCTTAATAGTAATGACTCCTAAATCTTTATTGCGACATAAAAAATGCATTTCAAATATTTCTGAGTTTTCAAAAAGTAGTACTTTTCACAGAGTGTTAGAAGATGATGCTTACTCAAAGATAAATAATTTATTGTCGCTCAAAAAAAGAGACGACCAAATAAAAAAAGTAGTAATGTGTTCTGGTAAAATTTATTATGATTTAATAGAGGCTAGAGAAAAATATAAAAATGATAAAATTACTTTTCTAAGACTAGAACAACTGTATCCATTTCCTGCAAAAACATTGGCAAATATTCTAAAAAGATATACTAAAGCAACTTTTATTTGGTGCCAAGAGGAGCCGAAGAATATGGGTGCCTGGAACACAGTCAGAAATTATATAGATCGAACTTTGGAAATGATAAATCTTGGTGATAAATCTGTAAAATATGTTGGTAGAAATGCCGCTTCCTCTACTGCGACCGGAAATTTCAACAAACATCTTGCACAACAAAAAGAAATATTAGAAAAGATACTTAAAGACTAAATGGCAGAAAAAATAACAGTACCAACACTCGGCGAGTCAGTCACTGAAGCTACAGTTTCTAAATGGCTAAAGTCCCAAGGAGAAAAAGTAACAATTGACGAACCTATTGTAGAACTTGAAACAGACAAAGTTAACGTTGAAGTTCCCTCACCAACTAATGGAGTTCTAGGAAGTATTGCTGTGAAAGAGGGCGAGACGGTAAACGTAGGTTCCTTGCTTGGAACAGTAGATGGCTCTGCTTCTGGTGAAGATAACAATCCAAAAGAAGTAAATGAATATAGTCCTCCAAAAAAAGAAGAAAAAAGAACTCAACCAAAAATTTTTAATGAGAACAAAGATATAAAGTCTAAAAAAATTAAATCAAAAAATATAGAAGAACCTGTTTTAAAACTTGAAGAAGAGGAACCATTAATTTTGGAGCAAGTGCATGAAGATAAAATAATTCAAAAAAAAGAAAAACAAGCTTCTCCAGCAGCAAGAAAAATAGCTAGCGAGTCAAAGATTGATTTACGCGATATCCAAGGAACAGGAAAAAATGGAGTTATTCTAAAGGAAGATATAATGAGTCTGATGGGTTCTAAACCATCTCCCTCTGAGAGAAAAATTAAACATGGTCCAGAAGAGAGAGTTAAGATGACTAGACTAAGATTAACAATAGCAAAAAGATTGAAAGAAGCTCAGGAGAATGCTGCAATGCTTACTACTTTTAATGAAGTGGATATGAGTGAAGTAATGTCTATGAGAAACCAGTACAAAGATGAGTTCCAAAGTAATTACGGTGTTAAGCTTGGTTTCATGTCATTTTTTGTAAAAGCTTGTGTAATAGGATTAAAGAATTATCCATCTATAAATGCAGAGATTCAAGGTGAAGAAATTGTATACAAAAATTATTATAATATAAGTATCGCTGTTGGTACTGATAGAGGTTTAGTAGTTCCTGTTTTAAGAGAAACAGATGAGATGTCATTTGCTGATATTGAAAAAAATATTGGTCAATTAGGTCAAAAGGCTCGAGACGGAAAGATCACCATTGAGGACTTACAAGGTGGTACATTCACAATCACCAATGGTGGCATTTATGGATCGATGCTTTCCACACCAATATTAAACCCACCACAGTCTGCTGTTTTAGGAATGCATAATATTATACAGAGACCAGTTGTCGTAGATGGAAAAATAGAAACTAGACCGGTAATGTATCTTGCTTTGTCGTATGATCATAGAATAATTGATGGGAAAGAAGCTGTATCTTTTCTTAAAATAGTAAAAGAGTCTTTAGAGCAACCTAAAAGGCTTTTCCTAAATATATAAAATGGAAAATAATTTTGATTTAGTTGTGATTGGTGGAGGTCCCGGTGGATACGTTTGTGCTATTAGAGCAGCACAATTGGGATTGAAAACTGCTTGTGTTGAGTCAAGAGGAGCATTAGGAGGAACTTGCCTCAATGTGGGATGTATTCCATCAAAGAGTTTGTTAAATTTATCTGAAAATTTCCACAAGGCTAAAAAAGATTTTAACCAGCAAGGTATAGAATTAGAAGGTATAAGATTAAATATTGAAAAAATGATGTCTAACAAAAATAAATCGATCCAAGTATTAACAAAAGGTGTTGAATTTCTATTTAAAAAAAACAAAGTTACCTATTATAAAGGAAAAGGAGTTCTTTTTTCAAAAAATGACGTTGTTGTTTACGAAAATAATAATAAAAGAACCAACATTAAAAGTAAAAATATTGTATTAGCTACTGGATCTGGAGTAGCTTCTCTTCCTGGAATAGATATTGATGAAAAAAATATTGTTTCATCAACTGGCGCTCTATCCTTTGATAAGGTACCAAAAAAATTGGCTGTTATTGGTGGTGGCTATATTGGTTTAGAAATGGGATCAGTTTGGTCAAGACTTGGATCTGATGTAACAGTAATAGAATATTTAGATTACATTACACCAGGGATGGATAGAGAAATTTCAAATGAATTTCAAAAAATTTTATCAAAACAAGGAATTAAATTTAAGATGGGATCAAAAGTAGAGGCTGTTAAAGATCAAGGCAAGTCAGTTTCTATTTCATATACTAATGTTAAGAGTTCAAAAAAAGAATCACTTGATGTAGATAAAGTTTTAGTTTCAGTTGGTAGAAAGCCATACACAGAAGGGCTTAATCTTTCTAAAGTTGGTGTCAAGAAAGATAGCAAGGGTAGAATAGAGGTAAATCAAAAATTACAAACTTCGGTAAATAATATTTATGCAATAGGAGATGTTATAAAAGGTCCTATGCTAGCTCATAAAGCAGAAGAAGAAGGAATTGCTGTAGCTGAAATATTAGCAGGCCAGGCAGGTCATGTTAATTATGATGTTATCCCAGGTGTTATTTATACCTCTCCAGAGGTTGCTACAGTTGGAAAAACTGAAGAGCAATTAAAAGAGGAAAAAAAATCTTATAAAGTTGGTAAATTCCCTTTTCTTGCAAACTCTAGAGCTAAAGTGAATAATGAAACAGACGGATTTGTAAAAATTTTAGCTGACAGCAAAACAGATAAAGTTCTAGGTGTTCATATTATTGGACCACATTGTGGTGATATGATTGCAGAGATGGCTTTGGCAATGGAATTTGGGGCTAGTTCAGAAGATATAGCAAGAACTTGTCACGCACACCCTACGCACACAGAGGCTATTAAAGAAGCTGCTTTAGCTGTTGATAAAAGACCAATTCATTTTTAAAAAAAAGAAATTCAATTACTATTAAGGAATGAGAGCACAAGTTTTGCTACCTAAGGTATTTGATTTTTCATTCACGTATAATAATAAAAAAAAGTTTAAATTAGGAGATCTCGTAGAGGTACCATTTGGAAAGCGAAGAGAAATTGGAGTTATTTGGCCTGGAAAAGAATATAATGTAAAAAAAATCAAAATCAAAAATATTTATAAAAAAATAAATAATTTTTCGTTAAATAAAAACTTAATAGATTATATTAAATGGTTTTCTACTTACAACATGATGCCTTCAGGTCTTGTTTTAAAAATGGTAATTGGTAATGGTAAAAATTTTTTTGAAAAATATGATGAAGATATTAATCAAAATACTAATATAAACCCTAAATATAATTTGAATGAAGAACAAAAAAATGCATTAAATTTTCTTAATTTTAATAATAATAAATTTGACGTATCAGTATTACAAGGAACTACTGGATCAGGAAAAACTCTTGTTTATTTTGAAAGAATAAAAAAAATTATTTCTGAAAAAAAACAAGCTTTAGTTATGTTACCTGAAATATTTCTTACTAATGAATTTAGGTCAAGATTTAATGATTTTTTTGGTTTCGAACCAGCTGTATGGCATTCTAAAATTACTCCAAAAAATAAAAGAATTATTTGGAAAGGTATTATAAATAATAAAATTAAAATAGTGGTAGGAGCTAGATCCTCTTTATTATTACCTTTTAAAAACCTTGGAATTATAATTGTTGATGAGGAACATGATACGTCGTACAAGCAAGACGAAGGTGTAACATATCACGCAAGAGATATGGCTATCGCTAGAGCATCATTTGAAAAAATTCCAATACATTTGATTAGTTCTATTCCTTCTTTAGAAACTTTTAATAACATTCAAAACAAAAAGTTTAGGCATTTTAAAATTTCCAAAAGATATGAAAATTACCCCTTACCCCAAACTAAGATAATAAATTTAAATTTAAAAAAAATAAAAAGTAATTTTATAGCAGATGAAAGCATTGAAATTGTAAAAAAATTTCTGAATAAAAAAGAACAGGTTTTATTTTTTATTAATAGAAGAGGATACGCTCCTTACTTAATTTGCAAAAATTGTGGTTATAAACATATTTGTTCAAATTGTTCGATGTATTTAACATTTCACAAAAATAAAAATAAAGCGATTTGTCATCATTGTTTATTAGAAAAAAAAATATTCAATAATAAATGTAAAGAGGGAAAAATTTGTGATTTTATAATGTACGGGCCAGGAGTAGAAAAGATTTATGAAGAAGTAAGTAAAATATTTCCATCAAATAAAATTGAAATATTTTCCAGCGACTATATGAAAAAAAAAGATCACGTAAATTCTTTGTTTAAAAGAATTTCAAATAATCAAGTTGATATTTTAATTGGAACACAAATGATTTCTAAGGGATTCAATTTTCCAAAATTAAATTGTATTATAGTTATAGATGCTGATTTTTCTGGAAGAGGTTACGATTTAAGAGCCACTGAAAAAAATATACAATTATATCATCAATTAAGCGGTAGAGCTGGAAGATTCAGTTCAGAGTCGTTAATCGTTTATCAAACTTTATCACCTGAAAATATTACGTTAAATGAATTAATAAAAAACAAATCAGAAGAAATTTTAAAAAAAGAACTTGCTATAAGAAAAAAAAATTTATTACCACCTTTTAGCAGACTAATAGCTGTTATCATTTCTGCTAACTTACAAAGTTTGAGCTTTGATGGTGCTAGAGAAATTAAAAAACATTTAGAAAAAATCGGTGATATAGATGTACTTGGCCCAGTAGATGCACCCATATTAAAGATAAAGAAAAGGTATAGATCAAGATTGCTCATTAGGTTTAAAGAGAAAAATCTTAAGCAAAAACAAATTTCTAATCTTCTAAATACCTTGAAAATCTCAAATAAAATTAAACTTACGGTTGATGTAGATCCAGTAAATTTTGGATAATTCTCAAATTGGCAACTTGATCAACATATCCTCATATGATACGACACGCTCATTATTTCACAATAATTTCTAACAATTAAAATGAGCACAAATAAATCTTTCTCAACAGAAACTTCAGAAAGATACTCTCGCGCCCTTTTTGAGGTAGCCAAAGAGTCAGGTGATTTAGAAAAAATAGAAATAGATATTAAAAATTTTCAAGCTCTTTTATTAAACAGTACTGAAATAAATAATTTTATCCAAAACCCTACACAAACCAAAGACAATCAGATTAATGTAATTAAGTTATTGGCTGAAAAATTTAACTTTTCAAAAGACTTAAAAAACTTTTTCTTTTTATTAATTGATAAAAGAAGGATATTTTTTGTCGCAAAAATTATTGACAGTTTTTTGAGATTATGTTCACAGAAAAGAGGTGAAGTAAAAGCTTCATTAATTTCTTCAAAAGAACTATCTAAAGCCGAATTAGAAAATATTAGCAAAGAATTATCATCTTCAACGGGTTCAACTTTAAAATTTGACTATAAAATTGATAAAGAGCTAATTGGTGGATTAAAAGTCCAGTTGGGAAGCATTATGATTGATACATCGATAAAAAATAAATTGAAAAAATACGAACAAGAGATGTTAGAAAATTAATATGTCTATAAATCCTTCAGAAGTTACAAAGCTGTTAAAAGATCAGATTAAAAATTTTGGTGAGAAAGCTGAAGTTTCTGAAATTGGAAAAGTTTTATCAGTTGGTGATGGAATAGCACGAGTTTACGGTTTGGATAATGTTCAAGCTGGAGAAATGGTCGAGTTTTCAAAAGGATTAAAAGGAATGGCTCTGAATTTAGAAAGCGACAATGTTGGAGTG
>MDTE01096801.1_pt1 | contig 17500 bp, 15 predicted proteins | sample 811231 | NCBI WGS metagenome assembly MDTE01 (sample SAMN05326651, study PRJNA326480) | marine metagenome | isolation source: seawater | place: Indian Ocean: Red Sea | collected 2010
ATTCTCGGGTTATTCAATACCCTGGTTTCCCTGATTCTGGAAAGAAAAAGAGAAATAGGAATTTTAAGATTCATAGGTTCGTTCACCCACCAGATCAAACGCATGGTATTAATAGAGGCCGGAATTTTAGGAATGATTGGCTCAGCAATGGGCTTGATTGCTGGTATCGTGGTTTCTTATATTTTAATATTTGTCATCAACAAACAATCTTTTGGCTGGACAATCCAAATTCACTTTCCCTACTTCTTTATTTTTCTATTAGTCGCATTTTCTTGGCTAGTATCTGTTCTAGCAGGCCTTTATCCTGCTCGCCTCGCGCAAAAACTGAATCCCAAGGAGGCGGTTAGGGTCGAATAAATTAGAGCTTATCCTTAGGAGTTGAAATTTTATCTTTCGCGTCAAAAACCCAACTTTTTTCGCCCCTATAATCCTCAAATGCTCTAATCGGGCCAACACCCTAAACCTTTTTATTTAAAGCTATTAATAAATTTATTTCTTCCATAGAAAAACATATGGAACACAATTTGCACTACTAATGGAGTATCAAGATAAAAACCATTTAAGGAATTAGCGATGTTTTCTACAGTAGAAACAGAACCAAAGTTTACATATTGCCCTCGTTGTGAGTCAACCAATACATTTCTATCTACATTTAGCGATAAAAGCTACTGTGTTAGCTGCCGCAAACTATATGACAAAGTAGATGGGGCTCGTATAAGAAAACAGTTAAAGACACTTTTGAAAGAAAAAAACGTTGAACTGCAAGAATTCGAATTAATTTTTAGCGCATATCAGGATCTTTTCTATAAAAAACCTAGTGGACTGTTTAATCCATCTAACGCCGATATTATTAAAGGAAAGGTAATACAACTGTCATAGAGTGAATGTGCTTAGAACCAAAAGAAGAAAGCAAAGAACGGTCATAAATATTTATGCGTCAGGTTATATACAATACTGCACAGAATTATAGAAAATTATAACTTTCCTTAAACATTTAAAAGCCTCTTTTTCAAATCAAAAACTCTAAAACCCTTAATTAATAGGGCGTTAGAACATTCAACTTTTTGGAATAATTTTGGCAAAGCCTTTGCATTATAAAATAGGAACACCACTGCATAATGTAATGTATGGAGGTACAGTCACAATGAAAACATTATTCAAAAAAGCAGGTGATGTGATTCTTAAAGAAGGTGATGAATCTACAGATGCCTATATCATTCTCAAGGGTGAAGTTAATGTCATTAAGAAAAATGAGGTTATTGCAACTCTTCAAGAAAACTCAATCTTTGGGGAGATTGGTCTTGTAGACCAACGACCAAGAACTGCTACTTGTATAGCAAAAACTGGGTGTGCTCTGGGCGTTTTAATGAGAGAAAATTATACGAAACTTCTGAAACATAGGCCAAAAGCTGTCTTACCTATATTAAGGTTAGTTGCATATAGAATGAGGAATCTTATGGAATTCGTAGAAGGATTCACTCAGGCACAACATTAAAATACAGAGGCAAAAACTTCTAACCGTAAAAAATTCTCTAAGGCAGGCATATTTGAATACCCCCCAAGGTTTTAATTCTATAGGTTTGTCTAAGACAGAAATTACATCTCTTTCTAAAGATTATGTTGTAAAAAATGTAGTTTTGTCCGAAAAACTTTTTGAGGTTTGGAAACATCTTGAAAAAGAAAGACGGGGAATATTCTGGGGGGGGGTTAAGATATTAATTAATTTACTGATTGATTATTTTCTATTAGTAATATCCTCTCCCCAAGCGGTTTTTGTTCTGATTTGATTATTAAACCATAATGCTCCAACATTTTTTTTCAAGAGAAAGTTAAAGCTGTTTTCGAAAATCCGGAGCAGTCCGTCTCCGAACAACCCGGTTTGGATTTTTAGCACTTGGTTAATGGAGTAAATATTGAGGGCAGGCCAAGGTCATGTTTGCGACTGAAAAACCCAGGAGGTGTCATTCCAGAGAATAAGATAGATTATTGAAGAGCAAGCCTACTCAGTACTTTGATGAATATTGCAAAATATCCAAAATTAACCTGGAGGAATTTCCGTCGCCGTAAAGAGAGGACTTTGAAAGAGACGGAAGCTCAAAATTTAAGGCTGCATCAACAATTGCCTCTCTATCCGATCCAACCAAACGTGCCCACCCGCTTTCTATCGTTTCAGGCCACTCGGTTTCATTTCGCAATGTAATGCAAGGGGTTCCTACAAAGTATGCTTCTTTCTGCACACCGCCAGAGTCTGTAAGAATAATCTTTGCGTGCCGTTCCAGGCAAATAAAGTCCAAATATGAAATCGGTTCGATAATATTTAACCCTTTTTCAGATTGCAACTCAGAACACCATTCCTGACGGCTAAGAATTTTACGTGTTCGAGGATGGAGAGGTAAAAGAACTGGAAGAACTCGAGAAAGCTCTGCCAATGCAATCATTATATTACGTAGATTCTCGATTTCATCTGTATTTTCTGCCCGGTGAACAGTGGCAAGGGCAAATTTCCCGGATACTAATTTGAGCTTATCCAAGAGTTGACCAGCGTCTGCGGTATCTGTTTCCATTTCAGAAAAACCTTCATACATTATATCGCCTACATTAACTACCAAAGGTTCGTCCTGTGAAGCGCTTAGACTTTTTGAGTCGGATATGCTACTTCTTGTCGCTTTCTGGCCCGCCCTAAAAATATTGCTGAATCCTTCTTTTTCAAGTTGATGGACTGCATTAATAGTTGGGCAAAACAAAAGTGTGGAAATATGATCGGTTAATACCCGGTTGGTTTCTTCTGGAGTTTTACGTCGATAGGAACGCACACCTGCCTCGATATGCACAACAGGATGCCTCAATTTAGCACTCGCAAGAGCTCCGGCAAGTGTGGTGTTGGTGTCACCAAATACCATTACCCAGTCGGGCTGCTCTTTATGGATAACCTTTTCGAGAGCCTCTGTCATGCGTCCAACCATAGCACCGTGAGACAACCCTTTTATGCCAAGATGGTAGTCAGGTTCCGGTAAACCTAATTGATCAAAAAAATTTTCAGACATTTTTTGGTCAAAATGCTGGCCGCTATGAACAAGAACCTGCCGGATATCCTTTTCCTGCTTTATTAAACGGGATAGAGGCGCAAGCTTTATAAATTGTGGCCGTGCCCCAACTATAGTAATAATTTTCATGTTTAAGTTGTTAGTCAGAAGGAAAATTTTATTTGAAATTTAAGGCCATTATGATTTAAATGGATAGGTTTGCTGACCGATATAATCAACGGGAAAAAACTTTCCAAGCCCGAATCTCTTTGGAGGCAAATCGTCGAGGTAGGCTGTTCGAAATATCCAATCAAAAAATGAGAACTTAACACCTAAATTAATGTATTTCCTTTTTTGATCTGGAGCATGGTGCCAATGGTGCATTTGCGGGGTGATAAATATATAATTGAGCAAACCAAAACTAAACCTTAAGTTGGAATGAACAAACATTGTCCAGAAAAGATCCAGAAAAAATTTGTAAAAATATACTTCAGTCGAAAAACCTAGTAATAATATACTTCCTGATCCCAAGGTATTTAAATAAAATTGACCTAACACATGGTTGCGGAAGGCTCCTGCCCAATCCATATTTTCAACGCTATGGTGCGTTTCATGAAGCTTCCACAAAAATTGAAAACGATGCATAGTCCAATGAAGACAATACCCAATAAAATCGGAAACAAAAATAAGAATACAAAACTGAGCCAAAATGGAATGCTCATTAAAAAAGCTCAGACTAGAAGACTGTAAAATTTCATGATAAAACCAAAAAATACCTGGTGTAATTAACTTGGTTGTCAAATCGACACCCAAACCATTTACTATGATGTGGATGATATCGGTTATGAATCCAACACGAAAAACCTTTTGACTACGGAGAAACCATACCCTCTCTGCCACAATAAATAAAATTACTAAGAAAATAAAACCAATGGCTTTCAATAAAAAATCGCTGGGAAGTATCATGTCTTATATTGTTCGCCTGCAGTTTGACTACATAACCCCGACCTCGCACTCATTTGCTTCTCAGCGTGGTCGGGAATAATAATTGACATTCTTTTTGACCAAACAAAAAGAATGAAAGTTAGAGCCTCATAATTTTGTAGGTCCCATTATCAAAAATTGTTTCTCCTACAGATTTAATCCTTGAGCCTGATAAAACAAATTCGATCTTAAAATTTTTTTTATAGTACTTGGCATACCGTTCTAAAAATGGTTCGTTTTTCAGCTTGGCGTCAACTAGTTTCTTTTTTTCTGCTAAGGAATAAGCAAGTCCGCCATTTTTATATAAATCGGGAATTAAAATAAGTGTCTTTTTTTTGTTCTCATCATATCTTTTTTTGTCCCCCCAATAAGCATTGCGCCATGTAACCCATACATCCATAACAGAATTGTTTGTCATTGGAGCTATTGCGTGACCTCTGGGAGATTCTCCCCAGAAAATAAAACGGTGTTCTTCACCTATATTTTCCCGAATGAATTTTACAACCTCATAACGTTTGGCATGTTCAATGCTTTCTCGGTTCAGCCAAAACATTATGGTTTGCAGAGGCACTGATAACAACAGCCCGATTATTAAACAATAGGACAGCCCCTTTACTGAACCCTCCTTGGTCTGCTGAGAAAGTCGACAGGAAAACAATAAGAAAGAAAAACCAGCAATAACGGTAATCACAAATAAAATAACTTCGAGAAAGTTTATCTTTGGAAAAGTTCCCTGATAAGGCTGATTTATAAAATAACAAAAAAGAGCCATAATAAAACAAACAAAGATAATCCTTTTATTTCTTTCTTTAGGAATATGGATGGCAAGAAAAATGATAAATAAAAAATAATTAGAAAACCTTAGAAGATTAATTTTTATTAGCGGAATAACCTTGAAGGTAAGGGCAAAGTGATATCCTACAAACATTGTTAGTAGCCACCCTGCGCCAAAAAGTATCATTTGTTTTTGCTGGGAATTTTCTGAGATTCCATAGGACAAAATTGCCAAGGTAGAAAGCATTATTGAGCATAATATAAACCTTGTGGGCTGTAGTGAGGGATTATTAAGATGCCCATTGGTAATTAGAGCATCCCACTGTAACTCCGGATTTATCTTTGGCCCTGCATTTGGGAAAGCATTTTCAAGCAAAATCCATTCAATGAACCCTCCTATAAAAAAAAAGCCGATTAAAATCAATATAGGTTTAAGGGTCTTATCTTTATGAATAATAGGCCACATTATAATCAAGAAAGGTCCAACGGTCAAAGTTTGCCCAATATGAGTTAGTTGGCTGATACCTAAAAATAAACCTGTTTTCACAGGGGCTCTTTTAAAAAAGAAATAGGTTCCAAGTAAAATAGTAATAAAAAAATCATTCCCTTGGTAACCATCTAGGTCTCCAAAAGCGTAAGTACCCAAACCGATATGGGTGATACGCCAATTATAAAATGCCATTAGGGCGACAGGAAGAATTCGGTCTATCGATCTTTCATAAAATAATCCCGTAATTTTGTATAAAATGATAAGGATTAGAAGCGGAACCAAAGGAGTTTGAACTAAATAAATTTTCCATATGGAAATCTGAAGAAATTTTGAAAGCAAAATAGGAAGCCAATAGGAAGCGGTAACCAGATAGTAATCTCTGCCCCCACCAAAGTTGCTGCCGAGGCTATCTTCCCAAAATTCCCAATTGGACATGAAGTTATAAAAGTGAGGAGCGATAAATTCTTGCGTCTCTGCAATTATAAAATGATACTCCCCTCTATGCCAAACTAAGAAAAAATATACTAAGCCCATCACACATATAAAAATATATCCAATGTGCTCCTTCATTATTCGGTCGAGGGTGGTGATGGAAGTTTTAAAGGTGCTCAATTTGTTTTAGCTTGGAAGGGTTTTAAAAATTCGAAAAAGATGCAGGCGAGCTCTTAAGTAATTCAAAATTAAAGTGCTAATTTTTATTTCAATAGGAGGATAAAAAATGGAACTAATGCCTTTAAATGATCAAGCTAAAAAGCAGAAAGATGAACTAAGAAAAATTATACCTAAACTAGCTCTTGAAATAAATAAGAATTAAAAGATAATAGCATTGTGAATTCAGTACGAAAGGAACAAAAGCCTTCTTTATGTTTTGCTCACGTATCAAAAAATTATAAGTCCTACCTAAGGTGAAAGCAAAACAGGGCCTTGCAGAGTAAATTCAAGTAAATGACAGTTGTAATGTTGTCCCCATAATTCTTTCAATTTAAGCCAATTCTTTGCTATGAATTTAAATTTCAAAGTTCATTCAATTGCAGGGTGTAGATATATCTTGAGCCAAATTGACCGCGATCCCATGAGTCCGACGGTTGGATGTTGTGATCGAAATTTTTGGGCCTGGAAAAGTAAGGACTTTCCAGATTCAATTTTGCAATATTCTCTTATGCCGCTCCTTAGGGTATTAAAGGCTCCGCCCAAGGAATTAATGGCTCAGGAAAGCCGTTATTATCTAGGCACAGCTATTTTGGCTGCTAAATTTCTTTGCAAAATCCAACATGCTAACGGTTCTTTTGACAAATCTTACCCTAATGAACTTTCCCCCGGCATTGTTTTTAGTGTTTTACCTCTCTGGATTTCGCTTTTAAATGATTATAAAAAGGATTTGGGACCTGAATTATTCCGTACAATTGAAAAAGGGTTTAACCGTGCAGTTAGTTATGTTTTGCGTAATAAAGAGAATTATGCGGTTATTTCAAACCATCTAGCACATTACGCCTATGTCCTTTTATTAATAGATAAAATATGGAGTCAACCGGAATGCAAGAAACTGGGTCAGGTTTACATTAATATTCTTTTAAGACATCAATCCGCTGAGGGATGGTATTTAGAGTATGAAGGGCCGGATATGGGGTACCAAACTCGGACTCTTTCCTACATTGCCCGTATACTGACAATATTCCCCGACGAAGAGTTAAAGCAGTCTGCCTTAAAATCTCTTCAATTTATATCCTCCTTTGCCTATCCAGACGGTTCATTTGGCGGAGAGATCGGTAGTAGAAATACGTCAATAATTTACCCATATGGTTTTGCTTGGTTGGCTAAATATGACAGCACAGCTTCAGCCGTATTAAGCTTTTTAATAAAAAGCTTAGATAAGGGGCAAGGGGTGTTGTTGCACCAAACTGATCTAGATAATTTTATTCGTCTTTTTGACGACCATATTGAAACACAGCAACTTTTACAAAATCATAAGCTTCTAAACCCGGCCCAACTTCCTATGGAAAAAAAAGAAGTGAGAATTTATTACAAAGATGCAGGTATTTTCGTTAACCGAAATTCATGGTATTACGCTGTTGTAAATTTCAAAAAAGGGGGAATATATAAGGTGTTTAATGTGGCTAAAAACCAGCTGGTAAGAAATGATACCGGTTGGGTGTATAAAAATAATGTTGCAATATTTTCAAACCAAATGCAACAGCAACCGCTTGATCTAAAAGTAGAAACTCATAATTCATATATGAAAGGATTTTTTTTTCGCTCCAACCATAAATACCTAAACCCAATAAAATTTATTCTTTTACGGTTTTTTAATTTAACTTTTTGGCGATTTCAATGGATTGCGGATTTAGCCAAATCAATTATTGTTAAGGCACTATTTACTCAAAAAATTCGTTCGGACATTACATTCGAAAGATACTTTGAATGGGGAAAAAATATCAAGGTTAAGACTATTCTTAACTGGGGTGATTCAAAAGAGCGCATTATTCAACAGACCTCCCAGTTTATTTCTGTTCCTATGGCAAGTTCGAAGTATTTTCAAATAAGCGACATTCAAGCCTCTGAATTGGGAGCCACTATTAAACTGCAGTCTGGGCAACGCCATTTTTTGGAAATAGCGGAACCTCAAGAATTACCTCAAAATAAAATTTAGGATTATCTTTCTGTTGAAAAATATTGTTTCGAAAAGATTCGAATCCAATCTTAGAAAAAAATAAATGCTATATTTAACTATAAAGTTTTAATAAGCCTAATGAAGAGCGAGAGAAATTAAAAAACTTAATTTTAATGATTCTTCAGGTCCTAATAATAATCAAAACGATTTGCGGCTTTTAAAGAACCTATAGTTAATTATAATTTAAAGAGTTCAATCAATTCATAAAAATAAAAAATTATGGAATTGAAAGAGTTTGATCTTTTGAAAGATGAAAACCGTTGGAAAACCTTTTTAGATAAATTCCCCGACCATTCCCCCTACCATAAAAGAGAGTGGTGCAATGTATTGAAGGATACTTTTAATTTCAAGGAGCGTTCAATTTTATGTTTTGATAATGAAGGAAGTCTTAAGGCACTCCTGCCGTTATGGCAAATTAGAAAAACTCTAATCACAAACTCTCCTTGGCGGGATCGGAATGAAATTTTGAGTTTGGATCCAGAAAGTGAGAAGCAGATCACCGACTGTCTAATGAAATATCAAGATTCTATGGTTTTTAAAGATTGGAAAGGGCAAAGTGACTTAGAAAAGTTCCAGCTCTTTCCATATCTTGTCAATTCCAAATTAGATTTAACACCAGGGCTTGATGTTAATTTGAAAAGAATTAATAAAAAGTTTGGTCGTAATATTAGAAAGGCTATTCGAAATGAGGTTGTGATTAATAAAGAAAATTCTTTAACAGGGATGATAGACTTTTATCGTTTATTTAAATTAACTCGAAAGCGTCTAGGGGTTCCTATTTTCCCTTGGAAATTTTTTGAAAATATATTTCATTCATTCTCTAATTCTTCCTTGGAAATTTATTTGGGAAGACAAGATAGCATTCCCATAGCTGGAGCAATTGTTTTGCATTCACCAAACAGTTCTATTTATGCCTATGGTGCAATGGACTACAAATATCAAAACACACGCGTTTGCGACCTTCTTTTCTGGGAAATGATCGAAGATGTAACAAATCTTGGTAAAAATACCTTGGACCTTGGATCAGACTCCCCATTTCAACATGATCTTTTGAGATATAAGAGGAAATGGGGAGCAACCCAGGAATCAGTTTTGTTTTTATCTAACATGAAAAACCAAAAGGTGTTGACTCGACAAGATGTTAATTCACCCAGAAATAAAATAATTCGTAATATTCTCAAAAAAGTACCTGAAAAGGTTCTCGTTATGGTGGGAACTTATATTTCAAAAAAAATGGGATAAAGAATTTGCGAGTTGACCCTGTTAAGGCTTAGGTTAAATTCTCATTTCAAATGCATGTAGAGTTGGAGAGACCGCTAATCGCATTGCATCTTATCCTTTAAGTGGCTAATTTTAGATGATCTCAAATTTAAGTGCCTGTAATAATTACTTCTCGCCCTCAGGTAGTGAGATAATCCGGGAAGGGGATAAAACCTGTTTTCTAATTTTGTATAGGGAGGGGGAATATTTTTTTCTTTTTTTAATAAATAATTAACAACCAATAAAGCTCCCTCTGCCAAAGAAACTGTATCCACCTCTTGAAAAGGAACATTCCTTTCCCTGAAATCAATATTCTTTACAGATATGCGTTCTCCTGAGTCAACCCCCGAGTCAACAAAATGGGCAGTTGCTCCAACCAATTCAGTAGAATTCTCGTAAAAAGCCCAAAAATTTCCCCTCCCCCTAAAACGAGGTGTAATTCCAAAATGAGCATTTATTATTGGACAAAGAATTACGTTCAAAAGTTCTTTTTTAAGAATGGAGCAACCGTTTATAATAAGAATATCTGGGGCAACTGACGTGAGGAATTCCTGAGTTTTTATTCCAGTTAAATCCTGGACTTTCAAGTCAGGTTTGTAATTTTTATTAACCTCTTCTGGCTTATGGAAAAAAAGGAGAAAAACTCTTAAGGCCAGAAGATTTAAGACACTCCAAAAACCATATTTTCCCCATCTTTTCTTTAGGGTTTTTATGGCTTTTGGAAAGGTAATATTTTTTTCTTCTAAAACAAAAATTTCATAATTGTTAGCTAGTTTTTCCACATAGATATTTGAGGCATTTATTGTGGGTTTGCTAGTTCCTGTTATAAGGACCAGTTTACTTTTATTGGAAGGATTATATCGCACCTTGAATATTGGAAATATTTCGGAAACTCTTGAGTTTAAGTAATAGGATACATTTTTGAAAAAACTAAAAATTTTTAGAACTTTTTCAGCTCATAATATCCCTCTACATCGTGTGCAGACTGGAAATCTTTTATTTTTTATTAACTCTTTCCTAAGTTTTCGATAGCTTTCCCCATTCCATATCTCACTTATTGAATTTTCATAGATATTTCCTAGCTTTAGATTGAAACAGCGAGTAAGGGGGATAGCATCGCCATTAGATAAAATTTCCATAACAAACCATGGAATGTAGCAAGTATTATCCCAGACAAATTCCATCGAATCTTTATAAAAAACCTCTAAATCTTTTTGGTTGAAGTCTGGGGAAATTTTTATTTTGGGTTTATTTGCTTTTATATGAAGAATTTGATTCCATAAATCACCCACATTTACCTTGTCTGGTTTACAAGCACCAGGCAACCCGGCCATAACTGCGTTACCAATGTTGGAAAAATCTTTATTGTGCGCTTCAACCATTTTTTCATCCATAAAATTCATGTGGCTTACAATTGCTATATCGTAAATATCTTCCGGAAAATCATCATATAAATCCGCAATGAATTTGTAATTAAAATTTGAAATTACAGTTGCAATGGTAATTACTGGTTTGTTTATTTTTTGTTTTCTCTTTCTTTCTTGAATTTCCGTCAAATCGGCAACAATAGATTCATATAATCCTGCTTTTCCTCTAATCTCATTATGAATTTCACCTGGCCCATCCACAGAAATACATAGTTCTGATATGCCCGAAGAAAAAATTTCATCCATATGCTTTTTTAGGTATGCTCCGTTGGTTGTAACTTGAAACTCCATTCCATGAGAAGAGACTAATTCACTTAATCTAAACAAGTCAGGGTACAAAAAAGGTTCTGTTGTTGTTACTGAAACTCTAGGTTGTGGATCAAAATTGGATATCTCTCCAATTAACTCTTGAAGACGGTCAAAGTCCAATTTTTCTTTCGGGCTTTCTGGTTGAAGATTTTTATAAAAAGAGCTTTCGGAATTTTTTTGACCAATATCACACATTTGGCAAGTTAAATTGCACACACTATTTACTGAAAAATAGATGGTTAGTGGTGATTTTGCATTTCCTTGGGGCGATAAAAAATATGGGCTTACATTGCGAATGAGAGTCCAGATGGTTAAATTTTTCCCCGAACCAACATGTTTGAAGGCATTTTGAATTTTTTTTAAAAAAACCATTTAAAAGGGAGCATTATCTTTTGAGAAATTTCTAGATCAAAGGCTTTTATCGTATTTAAAATTTATTTCTAGGCCTCCCAATATGCTAACACGATTACAGATCTTGGTTGTAGATAGATTTGCTAACCAATTGAAGCATTTTTTTCTGATTTTAACGTTATATAGAGCAAACATTTAAAAAATTATTATTGAAATTGGACCCAGACGATCATGATTTTTTATAAATACTATTTATGAACAAATTTAGATGGATTGAGGAAAATCCAAAAGGAAAATAGCTGCTATTTATAGAAGTCCAGCGATGGTCTATTTTTTTAAGAATATTTTTTGCTGTATTGCAGTGCTCAATTTGGATGAGTTTTTTGTAATTGATACCTTTTTTTTCAAAAGTCCGTTGAGTCGTGCAATAACGCCCTGCCCCCCATAAAAAACCTCCTTCGGTCGGAAGAGAAACATGAAAAAAACCATCGGATCGCAAAACTCTAAAGACCTCATCCAGGGCTTTTTCTAAGGAGTATATATGTTCTAACACACTAAAGGAGAGCGAGTAGTGAAAGTGATTAGATTTAAGTGGTAATCGGCACAAATCACCCAGGATCAGTTGGATGTGGGGGAAGTTTTTAGAGCATTCTAATAGCAGATCTAAGTTCCCATCAATACCAATAAAGAAAGAACTCATTGAATTTGAAATAAAACTAAAATGTGTGCCAGGGCCACACCCTAAGTCAATAACCCATTTATTCTCTAACCAGTTTTTACAAAGGAGATTTTGATGCCATCTATGGTAAGAATTATGTATGTAGGCAATCAGACTATTTTCTTGATAAGAATATTGAAATATTTCGGAAATTTGTTTTTTAGCTTCAAGATATTCTGGGTCATTATAAATTTCTGGAAGTTTTGGCTTTTGAGAAGGCATCATGGATATGATGTTATTACCAATTAACTCGAACTCCCTTTTACAAAGATCGCAAACAATTTTTGAATTATCGCATTCTGCAATATTTCCAAAACAGTCAGGGCAAGCTAAGGCAACCAAAAATGGTTTCGTGACTTTTGGCATGGAATTCTCATGATTATGACGGCGGAAATAATGGTATCTTTATTACGTATTTATGGCAATTAAATATAATACAAACCTAACTTAATTGATATTTCAATCTATGTTGAGAAAAATTGTAGAATCAATAATAGGAAATAAAACTTTGGCAGAAAAAGCTGCATACAATGCTCGCTTCAAAGGGTCGCCTCCATTAGAAAATAGAAATAAAAGCCCCTTGATTTTAAAAATTTTTCGAATTTTAAGTTTCCCGCTGGCCTTGGTTTTTGCCTTTTTTTATTTACCTTTTCTAGTTATCAACCTAGTCGTTCTTTATTTTTCAACCCCTTTTTCCAAGAAGGAATCATTTTCAAAATACTATTTACAATGGGAAGAGCTATACAAACATTGGGGCAAGTATCCCTGTTGTTTTATCGCCAAAGCGACGGAGCTAACATTCTTTTATGAACCCGTCAAAAATAAAAATTATAACTCTTTGGAAATTGGAGTTTATACAGGAGAAACTTCCAGAGCCTTTTTTGGGAAACAACAAATTAAAGCTGGGTTGGAATACAATATTGACCGCTTCGTACAATATAGTAAAGGTCCTACGCATCATGATTATCTTTATTCAGCAGATATTCGAGAACTCCCTTTTAAGTCCGAAGTATTTGATAATGTTTTTTGCATTCATTCTATAGATGATATGGAGTTTCACGCTTCAGCTGCTATAAAGGAAATTCAAAAAGTAGTAAAACCGGGAGGAAGCTTTATTTTTTCTGGCTATACGGCAAGTTATTGCCATCATAATTTGTTAGTACAAGTTTTAGATGCCTTTGGACTTAAAGGAATCGGGAGATACTTATTTGATAACATTTATATAGGAACTTATAATTGTTTTAATAAAACTGCATGGACCGAGATCCTGAAAGAAAACGGTTTTGAAATTCGTTCCCATAAAACGTTTATTCCCTTTCGCTACGCTGGTTGGTTTGACCTTGCATACAGACCCGAGGTTATTATATTAAACCTCTTTGGTTGGAGTTCTTGGCTAAGGCCGCTATCTACTTTTTCTGGTTTTAAAGATATCCTTTTTCGGTGCACAATGAGTATGGTTTCATTTAGCCAAAGCTCTAATTCTTCTAACGAAGGCATTAGTTTTGTTATTGTTGCGGAAAAAATAGAAAAAGACCAAAAGGCAACCGATAAGCCTTTTTCTGACCCCGAAGATCTTTGTTGCCCTGCATGTAAAGGGCAATTGAAACCATTACTGGCTTCATCAAATTCTTCTAATGGAAACTACCAATGTATTACTTGTAACAAAAACTATCCAATCATTAATAAAGTTCCAGTTTTTTTAAATCCTAGTTCAGAATAATTACTATGTCCGTAAAATTTCCCTAGAAAATAAGTTCAAATACCAAAAATAAGGAATCAAAGTCCTAAATATACTTCTGTTTCATTGCATCAAAACCCAGAATGGATTCCTTTTTGTTTCATCATTTCTAGAAGATTACTGTAACCTGTCTCCCAACCGTAATCTTCATTAAAGACCTGTTGATGCCAGATAGCTGAACCAGTTCCCCTAGTTATTTTTAGTTCGTCTAAGAGCTTTTCTATCTTTTGAGTCTGTTCATCTTCATTTAAGCTATCGTAATCAAAAAGGTGGGAGTCCATAAGTACCATGGGTAAGGACCTAATACCCATGGGTTTTCCTGAGGTGAAATCCCAAGGGTGAAAATCCAAAGCAGCGCTGTTTCGAAATCCGATTCGATCATTGAAACCTAAAGTCATGTCCAATTCAAAACCGGCAGCTTGTTGGGCTCTCCAAGTGCTCGACCATGCGAATTTTAGCCAGTGTTGCCGGCACAACTTAACGGGTCGTTTGATCAAACGTTCAAGCCGATCTTTTTGCCGCTCAATGGGGCCTGATTTTTGCCAGGTTTCAAATGATGGATGAAGCCCGATCAGTATGGTCTTCAGGTCCAGGCTTTGAAACTTTTTTCTAAGGCGCGGTTCTTCAATATTATAGCTTGGATTCATCAGGGTGCTTAAGTAGCCTCGATTTTTCCCGGCATAAAACAAAAAACAACTCTTTATTTTGTAAGTTTGCTCCAAAGATAGAATATGATCAAAATGCCAATAGTTGGTTTTGTTAAACAAAAATCTTTTAGCTGCAGAAAAACGATTTTTTGCTAACGTGGGATTTCTAAATAATAAATCGCGAACACCATTGATCAGGTTAAAGGTAGTTTGTTTGAAACGGATTGCTATCGTTTTTTCTACTGCATCGACATCATGAGTCAATTTAAGATTCGATTCTGGCAGAGCACCAAAAAGAGCAAGTTCTTTTTTATTATTAATGTGCGAAGACCAGCATCTAAGAAAACGAGCTATATGATTTACCCAAGCATGATTCCATAGCCGTGAATCCCATCCTTTAAGTTTGAAGGAATAAGAATGGATTGGACCGTTCCGATGTTCATAGGCGCGTTCCGCAATACCATTTAGGTACCAGAAAGCGACACCAAACCAATCCACCCGTTCCCATTCAGATTCGTTCCCAGGATTAATCAAGTGTAAAGGAACTAAGATTTCACCTTTGATTCTTGAATAGCTGGCCCATTTTGGGAGCTCGATGAGTCGCATTTCAGGAGGTAAAGGAAAGTTTTCCTGATCCCAATTACCTTTTTTTACAGGAAGTTTACGAATTACTTGTCTGCCGACAGGCCAATAGGAATCCAATTCTTGAATTATGTAATTTTTTAAAACTTCATAAGAAGTTGGAAATTGCATCACCGATCTATAAAATTCTGAAACCATAATTCAAGACACAAAGCCCCCCAAAGCTGCCTATCAAAGGGCTCTTCTTTGGACAGTAACTTTTCAAGCATAGAGATTTGAAAAATACCACGAGTGCGAGAGCGATTTCCCAAAAGTACATCATGAACAAAATCCCGGATTTGTCCCCACTTCATCCATTCTTGTAGGGGAACCGGAAACCCCATTTTATCTTTCCTGGCTAAAATCTTGGTCGGGAGCCATTTTTTGGCAGCTTCCTTAAGAATATGTTTTAACCGACCCTGCGAAAATTTAATAGTTGGGGGAAGCGTAGTAATCAATTCACTAATTCGAATGTCTAGAAGAGGCACTCTTGACTCTAAAGAAACTGCCATGCTCATCCTGTCTTCTACTTGTAAAAGGGCTGGCAAAAGAGTCTTAAGATCAAAATGTGTCATTTTGTTAATGTATGAATGGGTGTCAGGGTGATTGAAAACCGTTAAAAAATCTTCAAATACCTTCTCCGAGTCATAAAATGAAAGTGCATCAGGTGTCAAAAGCTCAAGTCCCTTTGGAGAGCGGTCGATCAGTCGAAAGTATCTTTGACTCATCGAATCAAACAAACCTTTTTCCCAGAATTTTTTCATAAGAGGAACATATTCCTTCAATACGGATAGGTTGGGGATAATTGTATCCATTGTGACCACATGTTCTCCTTCTTCCTGTGTTTCAAAAATAGCCCCCTTTAAATTTTGTTCAAGATATCCAATCAGGTATCGGGCGTATCCAGCGAAAAGTTCGTCACCTCCTTGGCCGCCGAGAACAACCTTCACATGTTGGGAAGCTAAACGACTAACAATGTATTGTGGGAAAAGCCCTGGACCCGCAGCAGGCTCATCCATGAAGTAAATTAATTTAGGTAAGAGATCTATAAACTCTTGTGGAGTAGGAATAACTTCATGGTATATAGCACCTATTTGTTCGGTTAAGGCGCGGGCATATTCAGCTTCCTGGTACTTTTCCCCGGCCTCAAACCTCCCATGAAATACATGAAGAGGATTGTTTATTTGTTTGGCCGCGAGTGTAGAGACCAAACTAGAATCGAGGCCTCCTGACAAGTAGGCTCCAAGGGGAACATCGCTCCTGATTTGTAAGCGAATAGTATCTTGAAGAAGTTCCTCCAGTTGGTCAAGGCAAGTATCACCAGATTGATTTTGATTTATTTTATAGTTGGTGTCCCAATAACGTATTTTATTGAAAAATTTTGATGTCCCATTTCCACTAAGGTAACAACCTGGATCAAGGGTTTGGACTCCTTTAAAAAGAGTTTCTGACCCGAAGCAAAACTGAAAGGTTAGATAATGCTGAAAACCGTCAATGTTTAATTCTGCTGAGACTTTGGGATGGAGGAGGAGTGCCTTTATTTCTGATGCAAAAATAAGTTCTTCTCCCACCTGTATGTAGTATAGGGGTTTAATACCGAAAGGATCCCGTCCAAGGAGCCATCTTCTCTCCTTTTCATCAAACAAGGCAAAGGCGAACATTCCGTTGAGTAAGGGGAAAGCTCTTTCCCAGTAATGAATAAGTGCCTGAAGCAACACCTCGGTATCAGAGGATGTTTGGAACCGGACACCTTCAAGTTTAAGTTTTTCCCTAAGTTCAATATAGTTATATATTTCTCCATTGAAGACGAGAGTGTAGCGACCATCAGGAGACCTCATCGGTTGGGTTCCATGATCTAAATCAATAACCGCCAAGCGCTGATGGCCAAAGCAAAAACCTTCTCCATGGTCCAAACCTTTTCCATCAGGTCCTCGATGTTTCAGTCTTTCCATCATGCTTTGCACAATTGGCTTCTGCTCTTTCGTTTCACCGGGCCCAATTATTCCGCAAATACCACACATGGTCAGGAATTTTTTTCCGCAAACTTATTATTCTTGCGGCTGTAATCTTTAAGGCGTTTCTTGTAAATGATTTTCCATCCTCCCCATGGCCAATGAAATAAAATAGCTAAGATGATGTAACCTAAGGTGGTAACACTGCTAACCATTTTACTGGAACTCTTTTTTTGGTCATACCGAAGAACGAAAGGAATTTCAGCAAATCTGGCTCCCATCATTTTTAACTTTACAAGCTTTTCCAATGTGCAAGTAAACCCTAAACCCTTTAATTGAATAAAGTCATTGCCAAAAAAGAGAATTGCATCTTTAATTATTGAGGCTTGATAAGCACGGAACCCGCAAGAATATTCACGGAATCCACTGATCGGAAATACAACTTTCATAAATAGATTGGCACAATAACTAATTAAGCCTCTATACAAATTAACTCCAATTTGTCGGCCGCCTTTTGCAAATCGGGAAGCAGATACAA
>MDTE01135053.1_pt1 | contig 17499 bp, 15 predicted proteins | sample 811231 | NCBI WGS metagenome assembly MDTE01 (sample SAMN05326651, study PRJNA326480) | marine metagenome | isolation source: seawater | place: Indian Ocean: Red Sea | collected 2010
AGTGCGTCGAGAGGGTTCGACTCCCGCCGCCTCCACCATTTTCCCCCTGTAAAATACAGGGTCAATTCATTACCGCCTGTTGTGCTTCCCCTATTTCTCCCTGGGCAAGGTGTGCCGAAGGGGCGACGTGGGTTAACGGAGCACCCACTGCACGCCCACCATCAAGGTCGCGGCATTAATACCAAGGTTCGTGCCCGCAGTACCGGCGTTTGAGATGTGATGGTTGCGAAATTCGATCATCAATCCCGGGCCACGTAGCGGAACGAATCGAACGCCGGCGCCATGAATTACCTGAAAGTTGAAGACCCGGTCTAATTCGGGAATATCTAGAGGATTCCACATCAGGCCAGCGATGCCTATGACGTAGGGAGTCCATTTGCGGTTGTTCCAGAAGTGATAGCGACCACCGACGGCGGCAACTCCGGCGCTGACTGTGAACGTTGGTTCGTAATAAAGGAACAGCGAACCTTCTCCGTAGAGTTCCAAGTGGTCGGTGACGAACCGTCCGAGTTGGGGGTGAAAGGCGACAAACTCTATGTCGGTTTTGGTCTTACCATAGCCAGGCGTCCAAGAGTGTCCCCAGCCTCCACTTAATCCGCGCGTCCAATTGCCGGCGACAAGCCGAGGTTGTTGTGCGAGGACAGGTGTTCTCAAGAATAAGATAAGGACTAGTACCGAGATAATACCAATGCGACGTGTGTGGCGACGGCTCGTGAGTCTTTCGTGGATCGATATCATGATGCGCCATGCGTAGCGTAACTTGAGGCGAGTCGCTGTTCAATCTATTGATTTGTGCCATATTCCTGATTTTTGCATCAACGTTTCACATATAGATACAAGCAATATCTGGTTTGACGGTTGGCGACGTGTTGTCGGTTTGACTACTATGCCGAGACGCCGGCGGTGGATGGTGGCGGTGCGGTCGGGAAGTCGCTCAAGTCGGTGGCGGAAGTGAGTGCCGAAAAAGGGGACGCGCTGTTTTCTGAGGAGAAGTCGGTTGTACCGGCTGTTGTCCGCGGTGTCGGCCCGGCGCAGCGGTCTGGAGGTCGGGTGCGAGAGTGGTAAGCCATGTCCACGGGCACGCCCCGCAGTTCTTCGATTTAGAACGGATAGCGCAGTTCATTGCAACTGCACTAATCGAGGAACGTTACGGTATTCAAGACCGTGGGGAGTACCTCTTTGAGGTGTTTTCTGGGGTGGCGAAGTGAACTCGCCCCACGTTGAAACACGCGGTCGGGAGTGCGAGCGGTGAAGAGAATAATCCAGAGTTCATTGCACTTTGTCTTCCCTGAGTAGCTTGTCCGACGGCTCGTTCGAACGAATTATAGTGAGTCTGCGTAGGCCGGAAGCGTGGTGATCCGAGTATCTTCGACCGCACCCCCAACTGTGAAATGATACAGGTCCTGATAGGTGGTACCTTCGAGACCAAGGATTTCATGCATCGCATCGTCGAAATAACAACCGATTCCGGTGCTCCTGATCCCAGCAGCTTCGGCTTCCAGATAGAGCACCTGACCGACTGCACCTGCCTCCCAGAACAGACGGGGGTAGAACCAAGCGCCGTAGTGATTCAACGGACGCTCAAACTCCGCCACCATCCCAAGACTGAAACACCCATCACTTGCAATGTCCTGGGTGCAGGAGACCGCTTGCGCGGTGCGCCTAGTATCTGATTGACTGAGACACCATAGGTCGATTTCTTCCGGACAGCCAGGAGCGCGCACCCACGGCGCGGCACGAGTACAGGCAGCCTCCAACTCAGACCGCTGTGTTTTATCGCGTACTAACATGTATAACCCTGGAGCTAGGCCGTCTACGCGGTGCACAAAGATCGCCAAGTGGATGTGAGGGGTCCAAGGCAGTGTGCTAAAGGGAACTTGGTCTTGGCTAACAACCGTTCTTCGAAGCATGCGATAGAACAGATCTCGGTCTATTTTGGTCTTCCCATCCATCGCTACCGCGCTCCGCCGCTGACGGATAACGGACCGGAGCGGGACGGCGCGAGTCGGCAATGAACCAGTTGGCCCCAGTCCTTTCGTACGGATGTTCAGACTTGGTCCGCGGGGTTTACGGGCTGCGGTCGCCGGCGCGTCTATACCCCAATCCAGATGATCCGGGCTGAGAACATTCGGTGTGCCAAGCCATTCCAGTTTCGAGAAATGCTGCACCGCCCCCTCGGCCAAGGTACGCACGGTGATCTTCCTCACACCAGGGCCTACGGCAATCAGCACATCCGGCTCCTCAGGTTCAGCAACATTTTTCCGTTCGATGCCGAGGAGGCGCGCCAGTTCAGCCGTTCCCAGGTCATCCATCAATCTCGTTTGCCATCCTAATCCTGCGGCCGCGATAGCTACCGCGGCGATTGCGTGCCCGAGGTCATGCTGGCAATAGCGATAGGCGCGTTGGCCGTATTTCCACGCTTCTCGCCAGTGGACGGAGGTGAACCCGACGAAGATTGTTTCGGCCGGACATTGCTGGCATAGCGTCTGCCATAACTCCAAGCCGACCTTCGCCCTAACTTCGAGCGCATGTTCCTTCGGCGCATAGTGGCACACAACCGGACCAGCACAGAGACCATCCACAGGACCACAAAGCAGGTAGCCCTCTGTCGGGTGTAGGTTGCCGCTCGACGGGTTGACCCGGAGCGCCCATCGAGAGCCACTCGCACTCTTCCAAGCCGAGATCGCCAGGCTGTCGAAGAAAAGTTGTGAGATACTCCGCCGGTTCAGCAAAACCGGCGAATGTCGCCCCTCAATAAAAACTTCATCGTACCGTGGTTCCCCCGTCGGTGGAATCTTGTCCAGCCCGATCAGGGGCGCACCGCCATAGCGGCGAAACGGATCCGGCTGGGTATCCCAGTTAAGGTGACCCGGTCCGGGCGCGAAGCGATGGACGTGATGCTTGGTAGCCTGGTGATATTGACGGACCGCTTCTAGTTCTAGCGTTCCCTTCGAGGTCTGATTACTCATCTGCTCCGGTGATTAGTACACTCATTTTGGGAAAATTGGAGATTGCTTGAATTTCTAAATCGGTCTGTTTTCCAGTTTTCCGCTTCCGACGTTCAATACCTCCCCCGCGACTAAATGTTGACGCACTACCGACTGCATTTTCTTGGTAAACAGTAAACGCCGAAAGACAGTGATTAAAGTTTTTCTTTAAGCAATTGAAATGATGGACACGCACGCACACTTCTCGGAGGAACTTCTAAACCGAGGGTCGTAGGTTCAAATCCTGCCGGGCGCGCCATTTTTCCTTAAACGATCTAGCGTACCGCGTCGGCTAGTCTCTCTAGAATCTCCCCCAGCGCTTCCAGACGGTCCCCGTTCCGTCCCTCCACCGAGACCGCTTCGCGGCGCATTTCCTCCGCGGCACTGCTCAGGTCTCCAGCCAATCCTCCCTCAGCTGTACCCGAGAAAACCCCGTCGGCACGAGCCAATAGTGCAGAGAATTCCGCCAGTTGTTGTGCATCCAGTGTGTTACTTGGGCCAAGCTGGTCCAGATAGGCCCGTGCGATCACTGGCCGGACCGGCCATTCAGTCCGCCGCTGGTCTTGCGCATTGAACGTCGCGGGTGCGACCACCGACGCGGCACCAAGTTCGTTCTCGGTCAGAAACTCACTGGGCAGCAATTCCAAAATGTCGAGACCACGAGCAATTTCCGTCCCGTAGATAAAACCACGATACCAGTACGCTGACCAATAGCCCGCCATTGCAATTTTCTCGGCGTCGAACGGCCCACGATCAAAGTACGCGATCTCAAACGGATTGGCCGAGTCAGTAAAATCGAAGACCGAAATTCCGCCCTGGTACCACGCCTGCACCATGATGTCGCGGCCTGGCACCGGCACTAAAGAACCATTGTGCGCGACGCAATTTTCAGTTTCGCTTTGCGGTGCAGGTAATTTGTAATGACTCCGGTATTCGAGGTGGCCGTCAACAACATCGTAAATGGCGTTCGCGCCCCACTGTCTCGGATCAGACGCTCGACACCGGGCTCGACCCCCTCCACCCCATTCGTCCGTGAAAATCACCTTCGTGCCGTCGTTATTGAACGTGGCAGAATGCCAATATGCAAATCCCGGATCGACCACTTCGTCGATTCGTGACGGATTAAGAGGATCAGAAATATCAAACAGGATGCCGTTGCCAGAACAGGCACCCGCCGCAAGTCCCACCTCTGGGTAGGCAGTAATATCGTGACACCGATTGGTCGGACTCGTGCTTTGAGTTCCCGGACCATGGTCCCCACCACGCCAGAGTCCAGCGACATCGCCCGACTCCTGGTCCTGAAAGACGAACGGCCGGCTAACAACACGCGCCTCCTCGGGATTCCCCAGTGGAATCTCTATAACATCGATCCGGAAGAGGGAGGTGTCCGGGTTCTCGGCCGGGGACTCGTCCGAACAGCCAGCGAGTTCGTCGGCCGATCGTACTGGAGCTGTACCTGATCCGTACACGTAGACAACGCCATCCCCAGTGGGGTCTCCCACCAGTGTGTGCGTATGAGAACCCCGACAGGTCTGTACTGCGGCCACCTGCCGCGGAAGCCGCATGTCGCTAATATCAAAGATACGCAGTCCCCTGAACCGCTCTGGACTCGCCGCATCCGCCACACCCTGTAGCCCACAATCGAGCCGACCCCGTGTTTGTTCGACCGACATGATCAGTAAATTGCCAACAACGGACACATCGCCCTGACCGCCGGGACAAACCACCGAGCTGACGAGTTGTGGAGAAGTCGGCACCTCGACTCGGTAAGTGTTGAACCCGTGATAATTTCCTTTAAACAACAGGTCACCGGCGAACGCCATATCGGTGTTCGCGAAATTCAAAAGGCCGCGGCGGACCGCTTCATCCGAGCCATCCGCATCCTCCGACTCCGCTTGAGTCGATTCGTAAAAGCCGGCCGGCTTACCACGAGAGGCAACTAAAGCCATATTCCAGATCGCTTCGTCGGCATCATCGATGCCCGCTGCGAGTTGTACGCGCTCGTCGCTCGAAAGTTCGGCCAACATGCTATCCATCCGATTGATTTCCATCTCTTGGTCAGACGAAACGTCGGATGTAAAGGCATACAGTTGAGCATCCTGAGCCGCACCAGCTTGATCGAGCAGGTTGTCAACCATCGTAATTGCGCCACGATGATGCTTGATCATTAAACGGAGGAACAGCCGATCAAAAGCCTCCCCTGACGCAACTTCGAGTTCTTCCATTTCTTCGTCGGTCAACATTCCAGGCATCCGCACAAACTCCGCCTGCTGATATGCGTCAGTCTCTGGTACTGTTTGGCCGCGGTCGCGAAGCCACCCCTGCATCATCATGATCTCGTCACGTTGCGAGATGTCTATTCGTCCGGATAATTGCCGCATCATGGCATTGTCAGTACGAGACTCAAGAAGTCTTGTCATTTCGAGCGCCTGCGCGTGATGCGAAATCATCCCCTGCATGAATCGGATATCACCATCGGTGTAATCGATGGCTGTCAAATTGGATGCATCCTCAGCCGAAATTTCTCGACTCGGTTCGCCGGGCGCGCCAGGCTGAATGATTGGTGGCTGCCCCACCGCAGGCGTCGCCCACAGTCCACTCGCCACCACGATAACTGCCAGTCCGATCAGCTGTGCTCGTCGCATCCTGCCCTCCGTCTCCCCGCCATTCTGTCAGTTTTCGGGCGTGCGGGACACGACAATCGCCCCACGTTGAAACACGCGCTCGGGAAGCGTAATCTAGACAAGTTATGACGCGACGATGGACAACGTTCTTCGCGGCGGTGCTGGTGGCAGCGGACCAAGGACATACCGGGGCAATGAGCACACTCGCCCTAGCCTATGCCGACGGCGAAGGTGCGCCGCAGAATGATTTTCTGGCATACATGTGGTTCAATATCGCTGCGTCGAGAGCGACAGCAACTGAACGTGATTTGGCGGTCAGAACCCGCGACGCGATTGCCAGTCGCCTCACCCCCGACCAACGCACCGAAGCCCAACGCCACGCCCGCGAATGGGACGAAGCGCATCCGCGTGACTGACTTCAAAGTTAACGCGCCCAAATGATGGCAGACAATTTTTGGCCTTCTCTTCCGGATTCACCGCCCTTTGTCTTGGCGGATGACAAACGTGCCATAAAAGCGTTCAACCAAAAGGCTAAGAAGAACGCCATTATCCAGACAGATATGCTGCCCGAGCCATTTGTCGGCTCCTTGCATGCACCAGTGTTTGTCCTGTTGGAGAATCCGGGTGCAGGAGGTGGGGAGGAAGACTTTGCCCTTCACCGTCAGCCTGAGTTTCAGCGCCGTGTCCGAGCATGTCATCAACAACTGCCCAGTCAATTCCCGCACTATTTTTTGAACCCAAAGACAAAGGGGCCTGGTGCCCGATGGACAGAGAAAAAGTTAAAACCGCTTATTGAAGCGTTTGACGTTCGTGTGGTTGCTTCAGGTGTGACCTTTCTTGAGTATTTTCCCTATCACTCGGAAAACTTCGCACATGGTCGGCTCATCTTGCCTTCGCAGACGTTCACATTTGACGCGGTGAGAGCTGCGGTAGGACGAGGTGCGACAATCATCATTACGCGAGGACGAAAGCTTTGGGAAAAGGCTGTACCGGAATTGATTACCCACTCGTTGGTATTTGAGACCAGTAGTAAACAGAATGTTGTTATTTCAGAAAAAAATTGCCGTTTCGATGCACTGCCATTTTATAAAGGGAATGGACCAGCGGAACCGCCACATGATCGACCGAGCGGTTATGAAGCGGTAGTGGCTGCTCTCAAGAAAGTGGCGGCCGCTTAAGCGTGACGCGTTTCAGGTGGACCCTTGGCGCTTTGAACTGGATGTCGTGACCCAGCCCCCGTGAACGTTGCCGTACGCATTCGCGGCCGTCGTGCAGTGATATTTTGCGTAGACCCACGGATTAGCTTCACCTTTTTCGACAAACAGCCACTGCACCTTTCGCCGTACGTCAGCAATGATCGCTGTTCCGTGTGTCGTTGAGTCGTCTACCAATAGTTCAAGCGTGATCACGCCGTTGCAGGGTGGCGACACGCGAGCGACGATTGGAAATGGAGGCTCCTCGGTATCGAACGATCCGTAACTGAGTGCGATGTGTTCGTCGTCTGAAGAAACCACTCCTTCGACAATGTCGAGAGAAGGACGCATCGCCCTAGCCTATACCGACGGTAGATTTGACGCGAGTTCTCTTTTTAAACGGCTTCGTTATTTATCGCACCCGAAATGTCGTTGAAGTCAGCACTCCCCCGCGCTACGCTATTGCACGATGTCTGAACAGATGACGGCCGCCCAAATCGCCGAAGCGAAACGCCTCGCTCGTGAATGGGACGAAGCGCATCCGCGATAACCCGAATGAAACGCATCCACGGCAAACGACACCGACACAACGTCCGTTCGAAACGCGGTGGCCCAGAACCGTACCGTTCTGTTGACGATTGTGAAACCGAAATCGGATCGCGGCTAGGGGCTTATCCCCGATTCAATAATGGCATCAGCACACAAGAGTGTCCTGGGCAGCGGTCTGGATATGACCGCATCATTCTGATCGTGAACTGTGAAAACGCGGCTCGAGGGCAAAGACTTAAACGCCGTCGCGGTTGATGCTGATAGATCCCCTCGGGAAGATGAGTCATATCCGATGACGCATCGCCCTCGATCGCCTGCGCACCGAGTTGAGCACATGGTCTCTACACTTTGTATTCCACCCGATGGCTAATCGTGCTCCGACAATGGTGTCCTGAATGAACGGGTCGCGCGATGGGCAATCAGAACGGGTGCCTCTTGAGCATCGTGAAGCGAACGACGGGGTCGAACATTAAATACCATGACATTGTCACCTGGACTGATCGGGTCGACAGCAGTAGGAACCGGCTGTGCTCGGATGGCGCCCGTTTTGTTAACGGTGCGGTGATTCCGGTTGACGGTGGTGATACCTCCAGAATGTATTGAGGACTATTGATTCTTTAAGGCCGGCTACTCCGACGGTAGAGAGTATTCGTGCCGCAGGTATTCGATTCCGTGAAACCGGCCATAATCTCTTGTCCCTCCGTCGTCGTCTCGGCCCGCTTTGCAGCCATCCAACTGTCCACATCAGGAAAACTGTCTACGAATAAAAAATGCGACGTTACATCTTCCGCTGATTCGTGGCCACGCATTGTTCCAACAAGGTGAGACAGCCTATACGAGTCCACATCTCTCGCTCCCTCTGACAGAACGAGATCGAGCCAACGGGCACTCAGGCTTTCAACATCTTCCATCGAGTAACCGTCGTTTAAAGTACACGTCCAGATCTCTACAATTCGCTCTCCTTCTGCTACCTGAGCTTCACACACAGCCGATAGCCCGATCACAGAAATCACAAAAGCGACAAAAATGAATCTTAAGTTCACAAGTAACACCTTTCCTTATGGTTCTTAGTTAGTTGGCTCGGGCTTAAAATAGAAGACCTTAAACAAGACCCTCTTCCGCCGTAACCTTAACTTCGTAGAGGCGATATACGAGCTTTCCTGTCTCAAGATTTACTTGCCCAGCGGTCACAGCCTGCACGCTGTTTAACCAGCTGTACTTCTCACTACCCGTTTGGAAGGTAGGAGCAGCAGCAACGGTTTTCGCCTCAAAATCACCACGGCCACCGTATTCAACATAAATATAAGCGCCGTCATCCGTCTTCAGCGTGAAGCGAACGTCCAACGCAATCAACTTGCCATCATTACTCAAGGTACCCCAATCAGCAGCATCGTTCGTCGCTAATGACGCTTTCACACGGTCGCTCTCCAATGTGACTGCAGGAACGTCCACTACCAACCGCTTGCCCCGAGGACCATCACCAACCTCAATGAAGTCTCCCAATTGAACATTAATTAGCCCTACTTCTTGCAGTTCCGCCGTTGCCATAAATTCCTCCTTAATTAACGGCGGCAGTTTGACATTTTTTTACCAAGAAGCAAACAATTGTCATGAGGTCGAAATTCGTCAGCGTTACGTTACGACTTAATTGGCTCAACGTTCGTCATATCTATCAGCAGCATCGCTACAGGAGAACATGATGAAAATAAGTTGTCTTATTACGATACTGGCCATCGCTTTCGGCTTGCTTGGAACGACATCTACCTACGCCCAAACGGAGCCTGCAGGCCCACATACTTCCAACGAATGGCAGATTTGGGCCTATTCAACAGCTGCCCCATCTTTTATCGGCGCCGAAGCAACCATTGTCGATGGTGCCAGCAATGTACTACGAGAAGGCACAAATGGCTGGACATGCCTACCCGCAAATCCACGGGGCATGGCAAACCCTCAGAGTGGTTGGAATAATCCTCACGAGGCGATGCCTTTATGTGCTGATGAAGAGGGCTTCAAATGGGTCGGTGCGTACCTGAGCGGCGAAACACCACAACTCGACCGTGACACGTTCATCTGGATGCTTCACGGTGACATGGGCGAAGACAACACTACCCCACTCGTCATGAACCAATCTGACGCACAAAACCCTGAAAACTGGATCGTATCAGGACCACATCTCATGCTGATGCCGAAAGACCGCTCGAGTCTGGACGCCTTTACGACTGACTTTATGAGTGGAGCGCCTTACACCATGTTTGCGGGGACTGATTACGCCCATCTGATGATCCCGGTAGAAGATTATTACCGGCACCAACAGTGAATCATAAAAGCAAACAACTATCGTTACGAATTACAAGGAGATACGTGATGAAATCGATGATTGCAGTACTCGCCGTCGCCGGTCTGTAGTTCTCCACCTAACGGTTTCCCGCGTCCTAGTAGCATGACCCGCCTCCCTCGCGATGTGTCCCTGTCCTGAAGAGAAGTCCGGCAGGCGGGCAGGGATGCACCCGCGATTCACCGCGTCCGGCTAGCCGGGACTAGGTCTACCGTACAGAACAGATGGCCCTATAACCATCCTATTTTTGTCGCGGTTGAAAAATTGAACCTACCCCGTTGAAAACCCCTTGGCGGAAGGGTGTTCATCGCTAGAATAGCGATGGATGGCCCAGGACAAACACACAGTAGAAATACGGAGACACCCCATCAGAACTAGTCGCAATGCGACTGCCCTAGCCGGCAATCACTAGCAGCTAGTGGAGTCAGCGTACGCGTGACGCTCAACTATCGACTTTTAATTACCGGCCCTCAAACACATAGCCCGCAACACTCGTCAAACGTCCCTCTTCAACCTCAAAATCACTGTACTCACTTGGCCGCTGATAAGAACGAACGAAATCTTCGACTGACTGGCCAGCCGCATTTGCCTGCTGCGCCTTCGTCACTATGTCGTTGTAAAACCCACTCGAATCAACGAAGTCACTCCACGTGTGCACGGCAGTGGCGTGGCCAGGTATCACCGTATCGACACCACTAATGCCATCAACGGCTTTCTGGAGTGTTGAACCAAATTCCGTCGCACTACCATTCCCGTTCACAGCATCAATAAACGGCAAACCTTTTCGGGCAAACATATCCCCTGTATGCACCGTACGAACACCACGAAACACAACAAATGTGTCACCGTCCGTATGACCGCGGCCGAAGTGATAAAGGTCTATCTGGTCGGAGCCACTAAAGAGGGTTAGCTGATCCGCGTACGTCGTCTCTGGCAGGTATTTCGCGTTCTCCCCCTTGAACGCATCGCAGTTTGTTACGGGCTCACAACTCGCCCGTGCCATCTGCGCCCGTGCATTCTCATGGACAACAAAATCGACCGTGTCTGGAAATTCCACATTGCCACCACTGTGGTCGTAGTGATTATGCGTGTTAATAATCGTCGTCACGGGCCGATCAGTAATCCCAGCGACCTCCGCTAGAATGTCCTGTCCGTAACCATTGATCTTGGTATCTACGAGCACGACACCGCTACTTGTCACAAAAATCGCCGTGTTTCCACCGCCACCCATTCCCTCTGGTGAGGCATTCGACAGCATATACAGGTTCTCGGCAACATCGTGTAGTTCCAAATCCACACGCTGCTGTCGAGCGTGATCAGTTGCCACCGTCAGAACGATGCCCACCAAGACCAATGTGACCATATACAAGCTACGCTTCATCAGAATGCCCTCCAAGGGATAAAAAGGTCGATCGATTGTATCGATACCTACAAGCTGAAGCCATCATCATGATTGACTCGGCAAAGCTCATGTTCCGCATTTATTCAAAATGCACTTCGGTAATCGCCCCCCTTCGAGGCACCCCCGGTCTCGATTGTCTCGGTATTGATTTCAAGACAGTTGAAAATATGCCAGCGTTTAGGGATACGTATAGCTTGCAGATAAACCAAGTGGAATGCCCAATCCCCAATAGATAAGCAGAAAGATCGTCCATGTGCCGAGTAGACTCAATGAGTACGGAAGCATCAATGAAGTTATCGTACCAATACCGGTGTTTTTCACCCATCTCTGCGAGAATGCCACAACCAATGGGAAGTACGGCATGAGTGGGGTGACAATATTTGTACTTGAGTCCCCGATGCGATAGGCCGCCTGGGTTAGTTCCGGTGATAAGCCGACTTGCATTAGTACAGGCACAAAAATTGGGGCGAGAAGTGCCCATTTACCGGATGCTGATCCAACCATAAGGTTTACTGCTGTGGTCAGCAGGATGATACCGACCACCGTTACTCCACCAGGTAATCCCAGAAACTGTAGAAAATCAGCGCCCATGACCGCGAGATACGCACCTAAATTCGACTGACCAAATGCTGCAGTGAACTGCGCACAGAAAAAGATCATGACCAGGTAATAGCTCATCGTTTCCATGGACTTGGTCATGCCTTTGATTAGATCACGATGAGAAGTAACAGTGCCGGCCATATATCCGTAAACAGCACCTGGCACTAGAAACAACAAGAAAATGAGAGGGACGATCGATTGCATCAGAGGTGCACTAAATGCAGTTATCTGACCACTTTCAGACCTTAAAGGAGAATCGGATGGTAGTACAGCAACAAATAAGGCCACCAATCCGAGGGCCATTGCCGCAGTCCCACCGTAAAGTGCTCTAGTTTCCGTAGCTGTGTTTGGTTCAAGTATGGTGGTTGATTTGTCATCGCCGTCCACTGCGGTTCTCTGGAGGCGGGGTTCTATCACCCGATCAGTTACATACCATCCGACAAGGATGACTAATAGACTAGATGCGCTAGTGAATGCCCAATTGCTAAGTGGATTCACTTCGCGGTTGACGTCAATAATCTGCGCGGCCGATTGAGTGAATCCTTGTAGGAGTGGATCAATGCCGGAAGGTATAAAGTTGGCGCCAAAACCGCCTGAGACACCGGCAAACGCACAAGCAATACCAGCTAGTGGGTGCCGTCCAGCGGCATAGAAGATGACTCCGCCCAGAGGTATCACCAAAACATAACCTGCATCAGCAGCGGTGTGGCTGATGATAGCTACCAGGAGTAACATCGGTGACAACAAGCTGGTTTTGGTAACACCTAGTATGGTCTTCAGTAAGGCGTTGATGAAGCCGGTGTGCTCAGCGACTCCGACCCCAAGCAAGGCCACCAGTACCACGCCCAGAGGAGCGAACCCAGTGAATGTTGTTACCATACTTGCCAAAAACCCTGCCAGGCTATCGCCTGACAACTGATTCTGAATCGCCAGAGTGCGGTCACCATCGTTTGAGGGGACGCTAAATTCGTAGCCTGCGAAGAGAGCGGAGGCAGCCCATACTGCGATTAGGGCAATGACAAACAACGCGGCCGGGTCGGGTAAGCGATTGCCCGCCCTCTCAACCCATTCTAGAAAATGATAAACGGGACCTCTTAGTCTTTCTTCTGGAGCTGAAGGCTGATCGGTGTTCCCCATAATGACCTCCGAGTGGAGTAGGCTACTCCGGTTTGAGTCATTATGAAATACCTTCTATAGCCATGTCTCACCGACCATGCAAGCCGAGGCCGTTGCTCTGATGAATAAAGCTTTAGCTACTGGTCGTTAACAACAACCCTGGCAACAACCCAGGCAGCGATCCGGACGGGCAGGGACACAGGAACTCAGCCGTCACGACGTTGAAAGTATAGTTGAGGACTGTATCGTGAGTGGCGTGTTCGTGTGTGTCGATCGCGTGTTTGAAGGTAGTGTTTGTCTGTCAATAATGAAGACTTGTACGTGATGGATAGATTGTCTTCAATGACCGTTGCAACCGTTGGGTTTTACTTCGCTGGGATGTTCGCGGTGAACTGTTTATGTTAATGGTGAAAGGGCTTTTCGGCTTCGCTTGCCTGAGACTCATTACAGTAATTTATGCCAGTTTATTTGCTTTCCATGGTGATTTCTTTCAAACGCTTCCGGGTCCCTATGCAGAAGTGCTGAACGTGGCATTGTGGGATAGTCCAGATTTAGTAAACCCGTCATCTTTTCACCGCCATAGCTATGGGTATGGCCCAACTCAGTATTTAACTCTCTTCCCGATCGTGTTTCTTGGTTCGGGTCACGAAATTGCACTTGTCCTCCTTTTGTTTTATGTCCCTATTGTTTTGGGGTTGCCGTATTTACTGTGGTCTATTGGTTCCAACACCTGCGATGGATTACGAAGACAGCATTGGAATGGTTTGGCGCTTATTGGGAGCGCAGTATTTATGTTTGGGCCATTGCATCAGGCTGTCATTCAGCGTGAATTTGAAGTTGTACAGTTATTACTGCTCGTCCTGGCTGCCTACTTCCTTGTTTTTAATCGCGAAACTTTAGCGGCTATTATTCTTGGGTATATCGCACTCTTTAAGTATTGGCCGCTTGCATTTAGTGGATATTTGTTCTTAACACGAAGATGGTTTGCACTGGTTGCAATGCTGTCGACTGTCACAGCTGTTCTGTTGATAGCTCATTTGGTCTTTGATCTCGCCTATTTTCCATTTACTACTACTGGAGGTGTTGAGTTTGAGCGTCAATTTGGGCGTCATCGCTGGGGAGTCGGAACTGGACAACAATTTTGTGTGGCAGCGACTGGAACAGAAGTGTCATTGCGCTCAGGTTTATGCGCTATACAAAGCGGAGTATCGTGGTTCTCGGCGGTTACCGTCTTTTGGGTCTTACTTGTCGCATCGTGTGCCGTATGTTTATGCAGTTTTATTGTTATTGAGCGGCGTAAGCTATTGAGAAATTCAACAGCCGGTCAATGGAGGACAATTCTTGAATTTAGCTTGGTATTACTCGCGGTAGTGACATCGTTTCACGCTCATTATTATTACTTGGTAGTCTTGTTAATACCGCTAACAGTACTTGCCAGTCGATATTTTTTCGGTGGAGTGGCAGGTAATACCATTGGCAAAGTTGTTGTGGTGGTGGCATACATACTGCTGTCTGCTTTTGTATTGCCTGTCTCTATATCGTCTTGGTTGATTGGATTCGATTCTTGGAGTTTTTATCTGACGAATGGGATATACGTGTACGGTTTAGTTGCACTTGGTGCTTTATTGATATGGGAGTACGCTCAATTAGCATTAGGAGAGAACGTCCAAGTGAAGACTCCTGTCTAATCACAGCGGTGCTATCGATCGATATGACGTGTGCAGTCTGAGTCGATCACGCTAAAACGAATTAGGACGTGTTTAATGGGTGTCTGATTATTCAGGGGGCGCCGTTGGTGAGGTTGTTACGAAGTCAATGTGGGCTCATCGTCCACCACATCTTACAGGCGTGATTCGATTTCTATTTCGTTTAAGGTGTCGAACGAGTAGGTCTTGATTGTCATCGAATGACATCGATTGTCGACATGTCCAGCACCACGCTATTGCCATCATCGGTCGGCGAAGGGTGTTTTTTCCAGTTTACGGTGAGTGCCAGCGCAGTCGCCTGTCTGTGAACCTGGATAAATCGGTTGCCGTCCGGTGCGATGTCGTAGTTTGTTCCATGGCGTCGTAATAAGGTTCTAGGTGTTTCTGATGAAAATTCTTGTTCTGTGGAAACTGGTACAACCATCAACTCGGCCAAAGGGTTCTTTGATTGAAACGTCAACTCAAAGGAATTTGAACGTCTATAGAAGAGTTCACGGCCATCTGGTGACCAAACAGGAACCGTTCCGCCAGAGTCGGAAACCAACCATCGGCGATTATCGCCCATAGTCGACTGAACCCATACCTCTGAACGAGTAGTTTCCTGAGAATAGCTGGCGTACGCTAGCCAATGGCCGTCAGGAGATAGCCTGGGCACTTCTGCGCCACTAGCAGTAGTGAGTGCCGTCGGTTGAGTTGGTGTTAGGAACTGGTTTGATTTATTCGGCGTGATAAGAAAGATGTTCGGGTAATCGTCTTGGGTTCGTCTGAACGTGTACGCTAAGCCGGCGCTACTCCAGAATCGTGGCAGTGCCCGCTGTGTTGAATTAATTTCTCTCCGGAAAACCAGAACGTCTTCGGCACTGTTCTTCGGTTCCTTAATAAACACGCCCGTTTCATTTTGTCTTAGTGACCAGAATGCGATCTGTTGGCTGTTAGGTGACCAGATCGGGTGAGAGTTAAACCCCTGATTGGTCACTCGGTTACGAGTACCCCGTTCCAGGCTATAGACCCAAATATCTGATTGGTCCTGTGATTCAAGCCGAAGACTTACGGCTAACCATTTCCCATCAGGTGAGAAACGAGGGTGGTCGTGTTCCCCGGGAAGTTGTGAAAAGATCTCAGCCTGATTATTTCGGTCTAACCAAATGAGAGCATCCTGGCTCTCCCAATGCGCTAAAAGTCCCGTTTGAGAGACTGAAAATATGGCATCGCCCTCAAGGTTATGACCAATATTTGTTTTCAGTGGAAGAATGTCCTGATGAATATTGGATGGCACTAGCTGTTTTAGATCAAAAGGTCTTGCGATCAGTGTTGACTGATAGACATATAGCAAATATCCAGGTAAGGCGTACTCGACACGAGATTCGGTGTTAGGAAACAGTCGGATTCTTTCATTAGAACGCAGGGACTCCAAGTAAGCGATGTTTTCGCCATCCAAACTCTTGGATACATAAATGAAATGCTCATCATCCGGAAGAAAGTGAGGCCATTGATGCGCAACTTCATAGCGTGGTTGTGGACGGTTAAGTGTCTGATCTTCTGGGACGATTTCTGTTGCTGGGACCGGTCTTCCTCCGGTATCAGCGACACGGTAGAGTGGACCATCACTCTGTAGCGAAAATAGAATGACGCCTAATTTGTTCCAGCTGCCATCTTTACCTTCCGGGACCTTACACAAGGTGGTTGCGTTGAGATCATTCAACCCGATCGTCTTGAGTGTTCCGTCTGCGAAGAATCCCAAGGCGTCACTGTGTGGCGACCAGAATGGTCCGCGAGCACCAGACGTGTCCGGTAGTCGCCGGCCATCAGAACCATCTGTTTTTTGTATGTACAAGAAGCTAGCTTCGGTGTCATCGACTAGGGTAACGACAACATGCTGGCCATCTGGTGAAATCGCGACAGCACGCTCACGTGAAAAATCGAGAGACTTCGGGGGTAAGAACATGGAGTAGGAAGCCTCACCAGATTCATACTTGTTAATTGGAAAGACGCTTAAGGTTAAAAAAATGAAGACGCAGGCACTGCCCAACAGAAGGCAACTGCCCACCACGAATCGTTTGCGCTGGTGGCTTTCAGGCGTCCGATTTAATTCCACTGTCTATTATTATTGTGAAATCGAAATCCTTCCTGTATTTACAGGAAAAAAATGGTGGCGGCGGCGGGAGTCGAGAAAAGAAAGAATGACTAGAGAAGGCTAGAATGCCCAACCGAGATTAATGAAACGAAGCACAGGAAACGCAGTACTTTCGCCACCGAATAGTCGAGTCGCGCCGGCCCCGACAGAGACGCTGAGGTTCTCTCCCTGTCCGAGCAGCCACGCGTAACCAAATTCGAAACCGATTCCGAGTTGAAGTTCATGGTCAGGCGGGTCTGATTTACCGGGGAATGGGGTAAGTTGCGGAACGGTCGTTCGATAAATGCCGACACGAGGACCGACGTAAATACCCTGAAAAGCCTTTTCGCCTGGGTAGTAACGAAGTGCTACGTTGGCCGCTGAAAAATTATCTGTCCAACGTGAGCCAGAGAAACCGAGACTAACTGAAGGCTTCAGGCGGCGTTCGTATTCCCCGTTGTACCAAGGAAGTAGGACGAGACCAAAGGGGTTGGCCGAGATCACATGGTGGCGGGATTGTTGTCTACCAGGACTGCTATCGCTTTGGGCGTATCCTTCGACACAAGTGAGTGCTACAGCGAGGAAGGCACCAGTCGTAATGATTCGGTTGCCAAAATTCATAACTTGGTAAACACCCAATACAAAAAGCTACTGGTTACTGCCGGCGTACCATTTCGTTGATCCAAATCGGAGCGAAAGGGGAGGTACAGCCCTTCGACGTGGGATAGTCGCGAAACACTCCCAGTTTTTCTCCGATCGCGAGGGCTCGCTTCCGGTGCTCAGAAAAGTGGATACCGATTTCCGCGAGAGCACCGTTCATCGTCCACTGTATTTCTGGAGCAGCACCCCCCATTTCGGTTTCGACACGATCCAG
>MDTE01002945.1_pt1 | contig 17497 bp, 11 predicted proteins | sample 811231 | NCBI WGS metagenome assembly MDTE01 (sample SAMN05326651, study PRJNA326480) | marine metagenome | isolation source: seawater | place: Indian Ocean: Red Sea | collected 2010
AAGGAAGAGAAGCCGAAGGAAGAGAAGCCGAAGGAAGAGAAGCCGAAGGAAGAGAAGCCGAAGGAAGAAAAGCCTGCTTCAAAAAAGGAGGATTAGAAAATGCCAAGAATTACACATCCGTTAAGAGAGTTAAAGAAAAAGAAAGAAAGGGAAAAGAAAAAATCCCTCAAAACCTACAAGAAAAAAAGTTACTTTAAACTAAATGACTCTCTAGATTACAAAAATTTATCAAGCCTGAAACCTTTTCTTAATCAAAAATGGTCGATAAAACCAAGAAAACAAACAAGACTTTCTAGAAGAGACCATGCGTTGGTTGTAAAAACCATTAAACGTGCTCGTGAAATGGCAATTATTCCTTACTACCAGCACCATGATGAATATGGCCTAAATGTGGGGTACAGAAGATGAAGGTTATACTTTTAGAACAGGTACAAGGAGTTGGAGATACTGGAGAATTAAAAAATGTTTCTGATGGATTTGCGCTTAATTATCTTTTTCCAAAAAACCTAGCAACAAGAGCAACTGATGAAAAAATTAATGAATTAAAAACATTGGCTGAAAAACTTGTGAAAAAAGAAAAAGAAAAACAAGAAAAGATTAAAGAACTTGCAAAAAAGATGAAAAAAATCAAGACTGTAAAAATAGAAGCAAAATCTGGACCAAAAGGAAAACTTTTTGGATCTATCAATAAAAAATCAATTTGTGAAGCAATTTTGAAATCAAAAAAAATAGATCTATCAAAACAATATGTCTCAATGAATGAGGAAATCAAAAGTCTTGGGAAATACAAAGTTCAAATCAGCATTCCAGAAGAAAAAGAATTTGAAATATCGGTAGAAGTTGTTGAAACAGGATAGAAAAAATTCGATTCTTTATGATGAATTAGCTGAAAAATACATCCTTTCAACTTACATATCAGGAAAAAGGCTTTTTGTTGAAGACTCAGGCCTTATTCCAAAAACTGAATGGTTTTTTGAAACTGCTCATAAAGAGATATTTAAATCTATAGAGGCTCTTGAAACAAAAGGGATTGAAGTTGATATCCTTTCAGTGACAAAAAACCTTAGAGAAAGAAAAAAACTAAATCAAATCGGAGGAGATGGTTATCTTTTAACAATCCTTGAAGATTCTCCAATACAAAGCCGTGTTGAAAATGCTTTAAAAACACTTAGAGATTTTTATTTAAGAAGAGAGGTCATGAAAATAGCGAAAGAGACAACACAACATGCACTTGATGAAGCAAAAACAATTTCAGAAGTTTTTAACGACTTTACAGAAAAAGTGATCAATACTGAAAGCATAAGGTTTCCAACAACAATAATCGATCTTCAAGATAACCTAGATGATGTTGTTGGAAAAGTTTACGAACCGAAGGAGAAAGAAAGAATCGTTTGCGATTACGATAATTTAAATAAAATCTTAGGAGGTTTCAGGAGAAACAACCTGATAATACTAGCTTCAAGACCTGGAGAAGGAAAAACAACACTTGCTCTTAATATTGCTTTTCAAGTTGCATGCTCATCTCTACTGCCAACGGTTTTCTTTTCTCTTGAAATGGACCGTTTCCAACTGCTAAAAAGACTTTTGGCAAGTGAAGGAACAACAACAGGAACATCTTTTGATTTTAAAAAAGAGGATCCTAATTGGGACCAAATTCACCAAAAATCAATAGAAGCGTATCCGATCAATACAGCTGGTGAATTAACACTTCATGCAATAGAAGAAGCTGAAGAAGATTTTCCAGAAAAAAGAACCATATTCAACACAAAAGAATTACGTGAAAAAGAAAGAGAAAGAATTGCAACATTGATAACACACAACAGATTTAGTGATGTAGATCATAAATTACATGTTTCTGACAAGCCTAGTATGACTGTTTCAGATATGAAAATTCAATGTAGAAGATTAGCCAGAGAAAAAGGACCTTTGGGAATGGTTGTGATTGACTACCTTCAACTTTTAAGAAGCAGTCAAAAATACTTCAATAGATATGACGAAATTACATCAATATCACGATCCTTAAAAATACTTGCAAAGGATTTAAATTGTCCAGTAATAGCTATTTCTCAATTGTCTCGAGGAATTGATTCAAGACCTGGTACAAAAGTGCCATTAAAAAGTGGTGGAGATTATGAAATAGATCCAAGACCAAGACTTTCAGATTTAAGAGAATCAGGATCAATTGAACAAGATGCAGATAGTGTTGTTTTTATTTATGACCAATATAGAAATCGAAGTAAAAAAGAAAAAGAAAATGCACAAAAAAGACATAGCTTAAACAAGGGAGAATGGCCAATATCTCTAAACATAGAAAAAAATAGACATGGCAGAACTGGAAAAATTGAAATGATCTTCACAAAAGCATCTCAACACATGCGTGAAAAAGACTGGTCAGAAGAAAGAATCTAAATGAAAATAGGAATCATAGGAAGCGGAGGAAGAGAACACACTCTTGCATGGGCTTTTGAAAGATTTGGGCACGAAGTTTTAGTTTCTCCTGGAAATGGAGGAACTTCTCACTTAGAAAAATTTGAAAAAGTTGGAAAATCTTTTGACCTTGTTGTGATTGGTCCAGAACAACCTCTTGTAAAAGGTCTTGGAGACGAGATCAGGAAAAAAGGAATACCTGTATTTGGACCAAATAAAGATGGTGCTTTGCTTGAAGGAAGCAAATCCTTTGCTAGAGATTTTTGTAAAAGAAACAAAGTGAGATCCCCTGAAAATATAACTTTTGACAATTTGAATGCAGCTATCCATCATATTGAAAAAACGACAGGCCCATGGTTTATAAAAGCTGATGGACTAGCAGGCGGAAAAGGAGCTTTCCCTGCAAAAAATCAAAAAATTGCAAAAAAAATCCTGATTGATCTAATGGAAAATCAATCACTTGGAGAAGCAGGAAAAACAGTCGTCATTGAAGATTGGATGGTTGGTCCAGAACTTTCAGTTCATGTTTTAATCAATAACAACTCAGAACCAAAAATTCTTCCTTTTTCAAGAGACCACAAAAGACGTTTTGACAAGGATAAAGGCCCTAATACAGGTGGAATGGGAGCATATGCTCCTGTTGAAGATCTAGGAAATCCTCAGAACAATCTTCTTTTAGATCTAGTAAAACCCTTGATAAAAAATTCGATAAAAGGTTTAGAAAAAGAAAATATCGACTATCGTGGAGTTCTTTATCTTGGAATGATGCTAACCAAAGAAGGTCCTAAATTGCTTGAATACAATGTGAGATTTGGAGATCCCGAAACACAGGTCTTAATTCCATTGATAAAAGGAGATCCAGCTGAAATATTTTTAGGAATTTCAAATAATCAAGAAATTAGAAAAAAAGAGATTAACGATGTCTCAAAATCTGCATTAACAGTTGTCTTGGCAGCAGATGGATATCCAGAAAAAACTGAAAAAAACATCAAACTTGCCAATGTAAAAAAACCAGGAAACCCAAACACAGGAGAAACTTTAATTTTTCATGCTGGAACAAAAAAAGAAAATGGAAAACTTTTATCAATTGGAGGGAGAATTCTAAATGTAACAGGGATAGGTAAAAACCTAACCGAAGCCAAGAATGTGGCTTATAAAAAAATACAACAAATTCAAGCAAAACAAACATCTTTCAGGAAAGATATTGGAATAAATATCTAAATGATTTATTTCATTCTCGGAAACCACTGGCTAATAACGAAAAAAAAACAAGAATTAAGAAATTTAAAGAAAGTTAAAAAATCAGATATCAAAAACCTAGAGGCTAAAGGACTTTTTTCAGACTCTTTCTCAAATATAACAACTCTCTTGAATCAATCTTCAATGTTTGGAGAAGGTTCTTGGGTTGAGACAAACGACTTAACAGAACTAATAAAAGGACTTGATGAGAAAAAAAACATATTATGTCAAGAAAAATTCAAACTACTTTATGAAAATAAAACTGAAGGAAATTGGATAATATCAGAAGAAAAAAAAGATTACGAAAACAATAAAAAAATAAAAAACAAGATAGAAAGTTTCATAAAGGATATAAAAAATAAAAAGAATATTCAAATTTTTTTCGAACTACTGCCAAAAAATTTTAAAAATTCTCCAGATTTAGAAAAATACATATTAAACATGTTGACTGTAACAAATTACAAGTTCTCAAAAAACATCGCAAGAAAAATATTAAATCAAGTTGGCTTTAACCTTGCTGCAATAGACCAGAGCATAGAAACATTAAAAATGTTAGGACATGAAAAAAAAGAGATTGATGAAGAGATGATTCCATATCTGCCTAAAAATTCTCAATCCACAGTTTTTAAAATTGTTGATTTTTTAGTAGAAAAAAAAACAATCGAAGCAAAAAATCTTGCTTTAGATCTTAAAAGAAATGGAGAGGATCCTTTTTCTGTTTTGGGTTGGATGACACAGGAATGGAAAAGATTAGCATTAGCTAAAAATGGAAATAATGACATTCTAAAAAAAGACTTGGGGCCAACAATGCTTTGGAAATCAACAAAACTTGCCTCGAAAGCAAAAAGCATACCAGAAAAAAAAATCTCAAAAGGTTTTCGCCTTTTGTCAAAGGCTGACCTTGATTTAAAAAGTTCAGATGTTGATCCTTGGATAATTATTGATTCTTTAATCTACAATTTATAAATATTATGTATTCAATCAAAAACTTAAAAGAAAAAAAAGATGGGGAAAAAATCTCAATTCTTCTATGGGTTCAAACCTTAAGAAACATGGGAAAAATATCATTTATATCAGCAAGAGACGGCACAGGTCAAATTCAAGTAGTTGTAACAAAAGAAACAAAATCCTCAGATTCTTTTGAAAACATATCAATAGAATCTGCAATTCATGTAGAAGGATTGTTGAAAAAAGACTCTCGATCTAAATACGGAATGGAAATCAAAGCTGAAAAAATAAAAATAATTAATGAAAGTTCCAATGAGTATCCAATACAACCAAAAGAACATTCTGTTGGATTTTTGCTAGAGAATAGACATCTTTGGATAAGAACTCCCAAACAAGCTGCTGTCCTAAGGATAAGATCAACAATCGAAATTGAAGCACAGAATTGGCTAGACTCTCAAGGCTATTATCGTGTTGATTCACCGATACTCACACCAAATGCATGTGAAGGCACAACAACACTATTTAATCTTGAATATTTTGAAGAAGAGGCATATTTGTCACAAAGCGGTCAACTTTACAATGAAGCAACAGCATTAGCATTAGGAAAAGTTTATTGCTTTGGACCAACCTTTAGAGCAGAAAAAAGCAAAACAAGAAAACACCTAACGGAATTTTGGATGCTTGAGCCAGAGGCAGTTGGTATCGGACTTGATGAATTGTTGAAATTGCAAGAAAATCTTTTTTCATCTTTAGTCAATAAAGTTCTAGAAAAAAATGCAGATGAACTAAAAATACTTGAAAGAGACATCTCGAAACTTCAAAAAATCAAAACACCTTTTCCAAGAGTTCATTATGTTGAAGCTTTAAAAATTCTTGAAAAATTGAATTTTAAAGTAAACTTTGGCTCTGATTTTGGAGCCGAACATGAAGAAGCGCTTGCAGAACATGTTGGTCATCCATTTTTCATAACAAACTTTCCATCAGAATGTAAAGCTTTTTATATGGCAATAGATCCTGAAGATGAAAGATTAACATTGTCTGTAGACCTTGTAGCTCCAGAAGGTGGTGGAGAAATTACTGGTGGTGCGGTGAGAATAGCTGATCCATCCTTGTTGATAGAAAAAATAAAGGAAGAAGGTCTTGATCCTGAAGTTTTTTCTTGGTACCATGATTTGAGAAAATATGGAGGAGTTCAAACAGCGGGATTCGGAATGGGCCTTGAAAGAATGGTTAGATGGGTAACAGGAATACATCATGTTAGAGCAACTATTCCATTTCCAAGAACAATAGACAGGATTTCACCTTAACTATGGTTCTTGTAAACAAAAAATCAAGAGATGACTTGAAGGAAAGGTTGAAAAATGAAAAATTCAAGAGAATAACTTGTTCATTTTATAAATACAAAAAAACAACGAACCTAAAAACACTTAGAGATGAAATCTTTTTAAAATTTTCAAATTTAAAGATACTTGGAAGAATATACATTGCAAAAGAAGGCATTAATGCACAAATAAGCATCCCTGAATTCAATTTAGAAAAATTCGAGGAATTAACTAAGAAGATTGAAATCCTAAAAAACACCTTTTTAAACAAAGCGATTCAGGATGGAGATTCTTTTTTCAAATTAACTGTAAAAATAAAAAATGAAATTGTTGCTTATGGAATCAAAGAAAAAGAATACAACATCAAAAAGGTTGGAAAACATCTAAACCCTCAAGAATTCAACGAGAAAGCAAATGAAAAAAAAGCAATTATTGTTGATGTTCGAAATTATTACGAAAGTGAAATTGGAAGATTTGAAAATGCAATTTATCCTGAAGTAAGGAAATCTAACGATATCCTTCCAGAGATAAAAAGAATGCTTAAAGGAAAAGAAGATTTTGAAATACTGATGTACTGTACTGGCGGTATAAGATGCGAAAAAGCAAGTTCTTACTTGATTCAAAATAATTTCAAAAATGTTTATCAATTAGAGAATGGAATTGTCAATTATGCTAACTATGTGAAAAGAAAAAAAATAAAATCAAAATTCATAGGAAAAAATTATGTCTTTGATCATCGTCTAGGAGAAAGAATAACAGGTGACATCCTTAGCACATGCCACCAATGTGAAAAAAATTCTGACAATCACAAAAACTGTAAAAATGATTTGTGTCATATGCTTTTTATTCAATGTAAAAAGTGTTACGAGAAGTACAAAGGATGTTGTTCGAAAGAATGTTTAAATTATTTAAAATCAGAAAACAAAAATGACGAAAAATCAAAAAAAGATTTTGTGAAATACCTCAAAGAAAGAAACAAAGGTTTAGTCAAACCAAAACTAACAGAAATTGAAAAAACTCTTTAAAAAAATGTCAATAATCCAATTCTTAATGGAAGTGATACTCCTCATGCTATTGGTGGGAATCCTGGATATTTTCTTTTGGTAAGCCATGAACAAAAGCATTGATTGCCTTTTCTAAATCCTCATCGTTTATACCTATATGCATGACAGCTCTAAGATGTGTTGAAGAAGCTGGGTGGATTAAAATTCCTTTCCGTTCGAAATAGTCAACTACACTTTCAATATTTCCATAAGAAGAAACATCGATGTAGACCATATTCGTTTCTACAGAATTGACATCAACACCAAAATTACCATTCAACGATTCTGCAAAAATTCTAGCCCTTCTGTGATCTTCTTTTAGCCTTTCGATATTATTGTCTAAAGCAAATATTCCAGCAGCAGCTAACAATCCTGTTTGCCTCATACCTCCTCCAAACATCTTCCTAAAACGATGAGCTCTGTCAATAAATTCTTTAGATCCACAAAGAAGACTCCCTATCGGACACCCCAAACCTTTAGAAAGACAAAAAGAAACAGAATCAAAACCCTCTGCAATCTTCTTTACATCATCTCCAGATTGGATTGAAGCATTGAAAATTCGAGCACCATCAAGATGGGTTTTCAGTTTTTCAATTTTTGCCAATTTTGTAATTGATTTCAAAAGATTCAAAGGGTAAACAGTACCTCCACCAGCATTTGCAGTATTCTCTACACATATCAACTTTGTTTTTGGATAATGAGACAAACCTCCAGGAGGTCTTATTGAATTTTGAATATCTTCAAAAGACATTATCCCTCTCTCTCCTTTCACCAAACTAACAGACAAACCTGACAATGCAGCATATGAACCTCCTTCATACATGTATATATGAGAACCGCTTTCGAGAATCATTTCATCACCAGGCTCTGTATGTGTTCTTAAGGCAATCTGGTTGGCCATTGTTCCTGATGGAACAAACAAAGAAGATTCTTTTCCTAGCATCTTTGCAGATTTTTCTTGCAATAAAACCGTTAAATGATCATCACCAAAAACATCATCTCCAACTTTTGCATTGGAAATAAAATCTCTCATTTGCCTTGTTGGCTTTGAGACAGTATCAGACCTTAAATCAATTACCAAACTAATCTAAAGGGTTCCAATCAAGACCCATCCCATTCTCAGTTGCTTTTTCTAACACTATGTTTCCAGTTGCCATGTCTTGGATAGCTAAACCTGTTGAATCGAAAAGTGTTAAGGAATTCTTGAAAGAAACATCCTCGTAAGCGACAATTGTTCCAATCTCTCCAGCAACCATCTCTTTAGAGAACCAACCCTCATGACATGGAACATTGATTTCTCCTGAATGACTTGTTTGTGTCCAGTCGTCAACAATTACTTTACATTTTTTGATGAGATTGCTATCAACCTCTTGCTTTCCTTCAGCATCAGCACCTATAGCATTAATATGAGTATGAGGCCTAACAACCATACCTTCCATAACAACAGGTTTTCTAACAGGGGTTGTGGTGATTAAAACATCCACATCACATGCATCTTCAAGAGATGTGACGCTCAAATCTAAACTTGGTGAAACTTCAGATAACCATCTACTCAATGAATCTACAGCTTCTTTGTTTGGATCAAATATTTTTACACTTTGGACATTCATAACCTCAAAATGAGCTTCCATTTGATATTTAGCTTGAACTCCAGCACCAATCAAACCAACTTCAGTTGAAGATTCTTTTGCAAGCCATTTAGAAGCAATTCCTCCAGCTGCGCCTGTTCTTATTGCAGTAAGCAACCCTGCATCCATAACAGCAACAGGAAGCCCCGTATTTGGATCATTCAAAACACATAAAGCCATCACTGTAGGCAATTCTTTAAATCGATTGTCTGGATGAACTGTAACAATTTTCACACCAGCATTCTTTCCTGGTAAATATGCAGGCATCGATCTCAAATCTCCATTCTCTTTATCGAAAATCAAATAAGATTTTGGAGGCATTTGAACTTTACCTCTTCCCCATGACCCAAAAGCATCCTCAACAGCTCTTAAAACATCTTTCATTTTTAAAATATTTTTGACTTCAGTTTGATTTAAAAGTTTTAAATTACTCACAAGTTAACTCCTTTTTCTTAAATTTTTCTTCTAGAACATCAGGGAGAATAACAGATTCTCCATTCCAGCAATGTTCTAAAATAGCTGCAATCAATCTTCCAACAGCCACACCAGTTCCATTAAGCAAACACGGATGAAAATTCTTATTTTTCTCCTTGCAAAAAACACCTGCTCTTCTAGATTGGAAATCGTCACAAATGCTGACTGAAGATATCTCCATCCAATTTCCATCAGAAGGCATTGGTATTTCTATATCATATGTAGCTGAAGAAGAAAAACCCAAATCAGCAGCACCCAACAACCTTCTTCTGTAAGGAATGTTTAAAAGCTCTAAAATCCCTTCTGCTCTTTCCACTAGAAAATCTAATTCTTTTTTTGAATCTTTATTCTTGACAACACTAACCATTTCAACTTTTTCAAATTGATGAACCCTGATTAATCCTTTTGTTTTTATCCCGTAGCTTCCAGCCTCTCTTCTAAAATTATGGGTCCAAGAAACAAGCCTTAAAGGCAAATCATCTACATTTAAATCTTGGTATGCAAGAAAATTTACTAAAGGTACTTCTGAAGTTGGGATAAGCCAATGCCCATCTTCAGTTTTATAAGCTTGATCAGCAAATTTTGGCAACTGTCCGCTTCCAAGCATCGTTTTTTCAGTTACGAGAAAAGGAGGGCTTACCTCAAAAAAACCATTAGATACATGGTGTTCAAGCATAAGGTTCCCTAATTCTCTTGAGAGTTTTGAACCATCTCCTTTCAACAAAGGCCAACCAGATCCAGATATCTTTGAAGCACTTTTGAAATCAAAAATGTTCAATTTTTCTCCTATTTCCCAGTGAAAAGGGGTCTTTTCTTTTTTAGATTTACCCCATTCCTTAACAACTTTTCCTTCTATTCCGTCCGGAATCCATTCAGCTGGGAGATTTGGTATCTTGATTAATTCATCAAAAAGGTCGTTACTATTCTTTTCCATATTCTTCTTGATGGATTTGGTTTTATTGGAAATTTCTTTAACTTCTTTCATCAAAGATTCTTTTTTTTTGTTTGAAGAATTTGCTATTTCTTGTCCGATTTTTCTAGATTCGGATTTCAGATTATCATACTTTAGTTGAAAATCCTTTCTTTTTTGGTTAAGTTCCTCTAAATAATTGAAATCAAAATTCTCACCCCTTCTAGAAAGGCCCTTTGCCAAATCAGGCAAAAAATCCGAAATACCTTTTAAAGAATACATTAGCTTATGAACGCAATCATCTCTCCAACCAAGACCTTTGTTCCTTCCTTCTTCATTTTGCTTATCTTTCCCTCAATGTCAGACTCAACTGAAAAAGTTACCTTGCTTGTTTCAAGCTCCACAACTTCTTGACCTTTTACAACCTCATCCCCTTCTTTGACAAGCCATGAGACCAAAAGGACATCCCCTTCGACTCTTCCCAAGTCAGGCACACAAAATCTATTTGTCAACTTTTAAAATTGGCTACAAATAGTGTTAGCATTTGCAACAAGGTTTATTCCACCATTGTCAACAAACTTACAAACACCTAAAAGATTAGACTGCCAAGAGGCTAGTTGAATTCTAGGGAATGTTGTCCAGAATCTACCACCGCCGCCCAAAGCAGGGATCTGACAACCTGGACTAGAACATGCTTGTAAATCTTGGAACGAATGGTTTGTATTTGTTCCATCGATATAAATACCATTTGATATCGAACTTTCAAGGCCTACCTGGAAAATCATTGGACTTGACTCTTGTATCCAAATCATGGATTCTGAAGATTCTCCACCGTATTTCAAAACAGTATTCCATAATCTGCTTATCATGCTACTTCCTGGATTATCAGAGAAGGGAGCTTGTGGGTACCAATCACACATAGGATCACAGTCTTCATCCTCGTCAGCAGTTGTTCCTTCATATGGATTTGTTGGATGACTAGTCCATCCTAAACATGCACCAGTTCCTGCTCCTCTTTGTTCAAGTTGCAAGTCAGGGGTTCCGCCAAAACCTTCTGAATACTGTGTTCCTCCACCAATTGTTCCTCCAATAACAGCAACATCGGTTTCTGCACAAAGTGAATCAACATTTAGCCATGATTCCCAAAAATCGAGAGACCTATTGTAGAAACGAACAGCACCCCAATCACCAGGAGTTGAAGCTTCTTCATACAATCCAAGATTTGAATCTGGGTAATCAATCTTTGTACCCAATAAAGGATCATGTATGCTTGTTATAAAACTGTTATCAGCTACAAACAAACTATGATTATGAAAATCAATTGCACCTTGACTCCAATCAACATTTTCAGGCTCATCCCTTAATTTAACAATTGTTGAATCAATTTGTAAGTAAACAGGTGAGAATTGTGTTCCATCTGCTGGGTTTGAATAACCCTCATAGTTGTCTGAAGGCAATATCAATATGTCGTTTGTAATAACATAAGGAATTGCATTTGTTTGACCGCCGCCGCCTGTTTCCCCATTCAAAACACCAAGAAGAACATCTGGCTGAATAGCTCCTGGATAAGTGTTTGTTGTAGCAACTGCTTCAGGATCAGATGTTGCCTGAGCAATATCATCAGTAAATGTATCGCTTATAACCCAACCATAAATCTCAACAGCATTTCTTATACATGGAACATTTCCATCACCTACACAGGTATTATCACTGTCACTAACGGTTTTGATAAACTGATTGTTATTTTGTCTTCCATTTGGATTTGCAGCAGAATTTCCTACTTCTATATTTACAGGAAGCCTCATTTGGTAAGGACTGTTGTCAGTCAAATTTAAGTTAGAAAGACCAGGCCTTGTTGAATTTATCTTCGTTGAATCAGATCCACTTAAAGTTAAATCTGCCGGATTCATGAAAGATGTCAAAGGTGTTGGAATACCCTCTGGTCTGTCGATATGAACATAAACACCATGTCCAACCTGAGTAAATTCCAAACATGGATTACCAGAAGAAACATTCAATTCAGGACAATCTGTCGGTAAAGGCTCGTCATTTAAGATCAATGCGGAATTGTTTGATATGTTTGAATTAGTAATAGTAGGACTTGCATGCCAAATCAAAATACCACCACCTGTGTTACCTGTAATCGTATTGTTTATAAGGTCTGGAGTAGGTCCGCCTGTAGGAGTTTCAAACATATTCCTCACAACAAGCCCTCTCCAAGTATTGTTCTGCATTGTGCTGTTGTACATTTCTCCCTTATTTGCAGCAGCAGGAGGACAAGCATCTATTTGATTTACAACAAAATCAACACCATGCCCATCATCCCATCCTTTTCCATAATACCCATTATTGTTCACCTCAATTCCATCAACTAAGAAATCGAGTGTGTTTTCGAACCTTACACCACCCAATCCATTATTTAGAACCTGAAGTGTTCCTGTAAGACCACTTGAAGAAATCACTGGGAAAGGCTGCTCTATATTACATGTACCACTATGTCCAGCTTTTACATATATACCCCAACCTCCATTGTCTTTTGTTATCAACCCTGTTATTGTTGGGTCTTGTGTTCTTTCGATAAAGACACCATCACATTCATCAGTTACTCCTGGCTTCAATGGAGTTCCAATCAATGAGTTAGAACACCTGAGACCATTTCCTTCAATTATTGTTTCATTACCAGCAGACCCAGTAATCTTGAAAGGTGTTTCGGACATATGGATACCTCTACCATAACTATGATGAACATACGACCCTTCTTTAATGTGAAGGTTTATATCCATTAATCCAGCCTGCTTGAAACTGGCTATGCCATGCCCTCCGGAATAAGCAAACTCAGCATCTGAAATCCTAATCTGAGCACCTGGAGCAGATTCTCCTTGGAGTGTAAGGTTTCCAGCTCTTTGTGTTGGGGAGATACCAAAAACATCTGAATTTTCATTCGAACCCCCAAACAAAACTTTGACATTGTTTAAATCAGCATCTATTCTTGTTCTTAATGCAAGAGAACCCCAGAAAGACTTTTCAAAATTAGCATCACCATCATCATCCATCCTTAACCAATTGTCATCATTCTCGTTGGCAAGATCCAAATCTGCAGGATCAGGACCCATGCTCATGAGATCTCTATTTGTATCAACACCCTCTGCTAAAAATGGAGAACTGTTCAACCAAGCTGAATCACAACTGAATGTTAAATCATCAATATTCCCATTACAGTCATCGGAAATACTTGTCCAAACAACCGGATTAGTCAAGGTTCCATCAACCTGCAAATAACCATCAACAATCATACTAACTTCCCGATTATCAACACCGTCTGATTCTCCATAAATGAAGGGATCACCCATTTTGATGACAACCCCTTCTTCAATTCTCATATGAACATCTATATTGTCTACAGCACTACTATCACCAACCCTTATTGGATCAGTGACAACATAAGCCATTGGCCAAATTTCCGTACCTCCATCGCCAACAACAGAAACGGAATTGTTATTCCAAGTTGTATCAAGTCCAACAACCCTATTTCTGAGTTGTCCTCCTCTTATAGCAAAAGCAGGATATTCCTTATTTCCGCTTTCAGGTATTTCATTAACAGCATAAGAATTATCCTGTAAGAATTCGCTACCAATACCCATATCAGAAACTATCGGATAAAAACTATTAAAAGAAAAAACTGAATTCCTTATTGTTGGGAAGGATCCTGTGAAATTCTCATTATCTAAAATAACAATACCATTCTCAGCAGATTCCACAGAAATCAAACCATCAACCAATATTGATTCAGATGCATCAAAAACAATATTTCCTTGATCTAAAACATCACCCTTTGTTGAGCCTCTATTTCCAGCACCAGCAAAAGCAATTGTCATTCCAAAAATTCTTGCACATGGTTCTATATTTGAAACATTCTCAGCTACAGGGTGGTTGAAAGGATAAGAATCAGGACAAATCGAAGAATCTTCATTTGATACAAAATAAACACCTTTCCAATCTCCACGAGAACCTTCCGACAAACCTGAACCATCAGTATCACATGCTCCATTCAAACAAACTTCAGACATATCATCAAAATAACTGGTAAATATTACATCTGCTTCTCCAGGATTCCCACCAATAGCAGGAGGAGTATCACTTGCATCAACATTTGGATTGTTAGCATTGTCGTCAGGGTTACCAGCGGCAGTTAAAGAACCATTTACAGTAATTCCTGAAACCTGATTGTCAAACTTGGCTACCAGACCATAATCAAGAATAAGCTCAGCACCATTTCCTACAGTGATGTGCGAATCTATGAAATAAGGGATAATGTTTCCAATATTCCCAGCATCTACAACATTTCCTCCAGCATTTGAAGTGCCACAATCAGCACTTGTCAAATTTCCAGGATTAGCAAAACACATTGTTGACCATTTGACAGAATCGTTTAACTCTGCAATCTCTCCTTCAGAACAAATACCAGGAGGACATGTCCTATCAAAAGTATGTAAATGAATTGCAGATACAATATTTGAATTTAAACTGCCTGGACCTGGAACAATGTTCTGATCTTGCCCAGCAGAATCACACCCTTCTAGGAAATTGACTCCAGTCCAAGCATCTTCTCGACCACATAAGGATGAAAAATGCGGAATTGACAAAGGAGCTTTTTGGTTTTTGAAGAATCTATTCCTCTTTACAGATTCTCTTACAACATCAGGAACAATAGAACCATCCTCTAATGTTACATTTAATAGAGATGATGCACCTCCTCTATACTGTAAACCATAACCAGAACTATTTTCTATTGTTGAATTTCTAACCCTTGCCAAAGAACCATCAATTTTCACAGAAGAACCCAATCCAGATCCAGCATATCTGACTGAAGCATTGTTAACCAAACTCTTTTTAGAAGTTGAAGTAATTTCAATCCCTCTCCAGGAACCTGGCTGAGCAGAACTGGAAGAACTATCACCATTAGTGTCACCTTCACCAAGAATATCATCTTCACTTATAGCACTAAAGACAACCTCGTCCAACAATCCATCAGGGCCTCCTCCAGGGCCTCCAGTTAAGTCAACCCATCCTTCTTGACTTGAATTTTGCGGAACTTCACAAGTTTCAGAACTCTCGTTCCAAACAGAACCAATACACAAAGTACCAGCTGCAGAAATACCTCCACCTGAAGAATCCAATTTGATTAAAACACCAGGTAAAATTGAAAAAATACCCGCAGTTCCATTTCCATTCAAATCCTCTTCAACAGACATATCTTGATCCACGACATACGGCATTGGTGTTGGAGCGTTTACTGTTTGATCTCCAAGATGATCTCCCCTGTCCATAGGTTTCAATACAGCTATTTCATCATCTGTAACCCTTCCTAAAAGCATTCTTATTCCATAAAAAGCATCTGAAGAAGTTGGGGTGAAACAGGAGTTTGAAGTGTCATCCCAATCACAGAATTTATTATCATTAGATTCACATGGATCTCCAACAACCTCTCCAGCAAGATTACTACAGAAATTAGGATCTGCATCATCATTTTGGATATCAGAAATACCTGTATAACTTGGAACTTGCAAAACAGGATAAGTAGTCAAGCTTGTAAATATATTGTTCCTGACAGTTGGATAAACATTTGGTTGTCCAGTAATCGAAATGCCGTAACCACCAGCATCCATTATCTTATTATTCTGGATAACAACACAATCATCTTTTAGGTCTTGCTCTTCATCAGATACAGGATCATTTGGATTATCCCAATCTATAACCTGCATATCTGGATCATCACAATCGATTTCATCACTACCCTCTCTTAAAGAAGTGCTTTGAACTTGAATAACCCCCAGTGAAGGATCAGAACCTCCATATCTCAAAATTGCATTTTCAACATAACCATTTGAACCAATATCAAATTTAACAGAACCCCATTCACCGGGGCTTCCAGTTGATATACCATCTTTATTAGTGTCACATATTGGATGACCCGAACTGTTTACATCCGAACAATCAATTATTCCTCCTCCTGGTATAGAAAAAGTTCCAGCAAAATCATCGCTAAATGAAGTTAGGTATGCAGTATCACCGGCATTATCTCCAACCGCAAGTCTTCCGCTAGAGGAAATTCCTGAAGCTGTTGTCAAGAACTTAACAACCGCTCCATCTTCAAGTCTTAAACTTGCTCCAGCTTCAATTGATATTAAACCATCTACAACATATGCTCCAACAACCGCAGGCCATCTAACCTCACCCCAGAAATTAGGACAATTTGTAAACAGGTTTGGACAATCTTGAAGCAATACAGAAAGTGCCTGAGGTATATTTCCTCCCTCTATCTGAATTGAATCCCCGTCCTCGTTTCCACTTAGAACCGGCAAAATTCCAGTTGAATCCAAGTCTTTCAAACCACTAAAAGCTGGATGCATTATCATCCCGAACCCCGTACTATCTTTAATAGTTAAATCACCACTATCGATTGTGGGCTGTGTTATCAATGGGCTTCCGGTAACAATTAATCCAGTACCATTAGAATTTTCTATCTCCAACCCATCAAAAATCAGAGAAGAACCTTCCGTGTCTCCATCATTATTGAGATCAACACCATCTTCAAGCTCTCCAGCAGATTCAATGATCAAACCAGCCTCAACAGCAGGTGTAACTAAATCACTAATGCCTCCACCATATCTAATAACCATATTTTCGATATAGCCACTTGAGCCAGCAGAAAACTTTACCTGACCCCAATCACCAGATTCAGCAGTTGAAGCACTTTGTGGTTGTCCAGGACAATAACCATTATCTACACCCGGAACTCCAGTCCCAACAGTGACTGGTTCAAGAACAACACCATTTGAACCAACAGTGGTCAAATTACCTGTAACATCTATTCCAACTGGAGGAGATCCTGAAGCGCTCATGAATCTCAATCTTAAAGGATTGCCATTAGGGTTGTTCGTAACTGTATCCAGAGTCAAATTACCTTTAACTTCGAAATCATTATTCAAAAAGTATGGAGAATCTTCAATATTCCAATTTATATCTCCAAGAAGGTTTTCTGAAACCAAAGTCCCACAATTTAGTAACTCAAAATCAACTTCATCAGAATCAAAATTAGTTATAGCAGTATTCGCATAAGCTTTAACCCGAGAATTTCCTGCAATAGGATTAAATGAATTGTTTCCCCCTACTTTGATATTAGGAAGATAAGTTGCTTCAGCAACACAAGACCAGCCATCAGCATCATTTCCATTGTTATCACTGCAAGCGACCTGGCCATCTACATAAAAATCAACTGAAGTTACATTAGAAACAGATGTATCTACAACTGCAGAAAAGGTAATACACCTAAATCCATCAGTAACAAAAGTATTGCTAGTCGAATCAAACCATCCAATTTCACCATCATCATTAGTTCCCTGAATACAATCAGGTCCAAAACTTGTTAAAACCGGAGCGATAATATCATTATTTTTAGGAGAAGTCACGAGAACCTGTTTATCAGTTCCTCCACTAGCATCATTG
>MDTE01004967.1_pt1 | contig 17497 bp, 17 predicted proteins | sample 811231 | NCBI WGS metagenome assembly MDTE01 (sample SAMN05326651, study PRJNA326480) | marine metagenome | isolation source: seawater | place: Indian Ocean: Red Sea | collected 2010
CTCATTAATTGTTTTTGCTTGAACATCAAGCGCACCTCTAAAAATATAGGGAAAGCCAATAAGGTTATTAACTTGATTTGGATAGTCTGATCTACCAGTTGCAATAATTGCATCATCCCTTATTTCCAGAACTTTTTCTGGTCTTATTTCTGGTTCAGGGTTAGCGCAAGCAAATACAATTGGATTTTTTGCCATTGATTTAATCATATCTTGAGTAATTGCACCAGCAGCGGATAAACCTAAAACTACATCAGCATTTTTAATAGCCTCCTCAAGGGTTCTTTTTTTTGTATCAACTGCATGTTTAGATTTCCACTGGCTTAGTTCTCCAGGTCTCCCACGATATATTACACCCTTTCTATCACACATAATTACGTTATGATTAGGTACGCCTGAGTTTTTAAATAATTCAGTGCATGCTATTGCTGAAGCGCCAGCTCCATTAACAACAATCTTTACATCTTTTATTGACTTACCCGATATGTCTAGTGCATTTATTAATGCAGCCGTCGTTATTATTGCTGTACCATGTTGGTCATCATGAAAAATTGGAATATCTACTAATTCTTTTAACTTTTGTTCAATAATAAAACATTCTGGGGCTCCAATATCTTCTAAATTAATCCCACCAAATGAACATGCAATATTTTTTACTGTTTTAATAATTTCTTCTGTATCTTTAGAGTCTACTTCAATATCAATCGAATCTATATCTGCGAATCTTTTAAATAAAACCGACTTACCTTCCATAACTGGTTTTGATGCTAAAGCGCCAAGATTACCCAAACCTAGAATTGCTGAACCATTACTAATTACAGCTACTAAATTTCCTTTGCTTGTATAATCATATGCTCTTTGAGGATTTTTAGATATTTCTACTACTGGAACAGCAACACCCGGGGAATAAGCTAGAGATAAATCCCTTTGAGTTGAAAGTTGCTTTGACGATATTATTTCTAATTTACCAGGCTTTCCTTGAATATGAAAATCTAGCGCTTCTTTATCGGTATATTTTTCTATATTCTCTTTTTTTTTGCTCATACAAAGTTTTGTCGCAATGTTATAGTGGAAGAGTATTAATGTAGAAGATATGAGGTGTAAACATATTATATGAATATTCTTAAAGCTGTAGGATCATTCGGATCTTTAACCCTACTTAGTAGAATCTTGGGCTATTTTAGAGATATTCTTATAGCAATCTTTGTTGGAACATCCTCTCTTGCTGATGCATTTTTTGTGGCTTTTAGATTACCTAATACATTTAGAAGACTTTTTGCTGAAGGAACATTCAATGCCGCTTTCATTCCAATTTATACTAAATTAAATGTAAAAAAAAAATCAATTAGTTTTACAAATTCTGTTTTTAATTTTTTAGTAATTACTCTCTTGCCACTCACTATTTTTGCTGAGATTTTTATGGGTGGATTTATTTATTTAATATCGCCTGGTTTTACGAGTGACCCGGAAAAATTTAAGTTGGCTACCGACTTAAGTCGAATTACGTTTCCTTTTTTATTATTAGTTTCTTTATCATCCTTTTTCTCTGCAATATTAAATTCTAATGGTAAATTTGCAGTGGCTGCTGCTGCGCCTGTAGTTTTAAATATATTTTTAATAATTTCAATTTTTTTAGCAAAGTATTTTGATCAGTCGTTCGTTAAAAATATGTCACTCTCTGTATTTTTAGCAGGATTAACTCAAATGATAATTTTAATTTTTTATTGTAGAAAATATTATATTCCTAAATTGAATTTAATTTTACAAATTAATAAAGAATTAAAGCAATTTTTTAGAAAACTATTACCAAGCATTTTTTCATCTGGAGTAATGCAGATAAATATTTTGGTTGGTACCATAATTGCTTCATTTCAAGCAAGCGCTGTCTCATATTTATATTATGCTGACCGTATCTATCAATTACCATTAGCGATATCTGGAATTGCCATAGGAACTGTTGTACTCCCTGTTTTGAGCAAAACAATTATAGAAGAAAGTAAAAAAAAAGTTTTCTTTATTCAAAATAGATCAATAGAATTTTCAATATTTTTATCTGCGCCAGCAGCAATAGGCATTATTGTTGGAGCTGAAGAAATTATATATTGTTTATTTGGCTACGGTTCTTTTGATGACACAAGTGTTTTAAATACCGCTAATGCATTAATCATTTTTGGTTTTGGTTTACCTGCTTTTTCATTGCTTAAACTTTATTCAAATTTTTATTTTGCAAGAGGAAATACTAAGTTTCCATTTAAAGTTTCAGTTTTTACAGTTGCAATAAACATTTTAATTAGTGTAACATTTTTTGAAGAATTTGGCTTTCTATCAATTGCAGCCGGCACAACTATTTCATGTTGGCTAACTACTTTTGTATATAAATATAATTTAAAAAAGAATTTCTTTCATATTTCTGACAAAATTTTTATTGAAAGATTTGCAAAGATTTTTGTTTGTTCTTTAATAATGGGTTCTTTACTATATTATCAATTTCATTATTTTGAAGATTATTTCAAAGGTGATAATTTAATTAAAGTTTTATATTTATTTTTTATAGTGGGAAACTCAATTATTGTTTATTTTATGCTCAGTATACTGTTTAAAGCTTTTAGTATTAAAGATTTTAAGTTAAAAAATTATTAATGAGTAACAAAAGAGTTTTATCTGGAATTCAGCCTACTGGTAATTTGCATTTAGGCAATTACCTAGGTGCGATTAAAAATTTTGTAGTAATGCAAAATGAATTTCAATGCTTATTTATGTTGGCAGATTACCATGCACTGACGGTTAAAACTCAACCAAAAACCTTAAAAGAGAATATTCTTAATACAGCTGCAAGCTTTCTTGCTGCAGGTCTCGATACCAAAAAAAATATAATATTTTGTCAATCTAAAGTTAGTGCACATGCAGATTTATCGTGGATACTTAATTGTATTGCACGTGTTGGATGGTTAAATCGAATGACCCAGTTCAAAGAAAAAGCAGGTTCTAATAAAGAAAAAGCAAGTGTGGGCCTCTATACTTATCCAGTTTTAATGTCAGCAGATATTTTAGTTTATAAAGCTACTCATGTTCCAGTTGGTGAAGATCAAAAGCAGCATTTAGAATTGTGCAGAGATATTGCTACAAAATTTAATAATGATTACGACAGTAATTTTTTCGTTATACCTGAACCAATAATTCCAAAATTTGTTGCTAGAGTTATGAGTTTAAGGGATGGAACAAAAAAAATGAGCAAGTCAGAAGAGTCAGATCTTTCACGAATAAATTTGACAGATACAAGAGATCAAATAATACAAAAAATAAAAAAAGCTAAAACTGACAACAATCCAATTGATGAAAATATATTTGATAGAAATTCTTCAAGATATGAAGCACAAAACTTAATAAAAATATATTCTGATTTAAATTCAGAAACTCACGAAAAGGTTTTAAAGGATTTTAATGGAAAAACTTTTGCAGATTTCAAAAAAGATTTGTCCGATTTACTAATAGAAAAGCTTAATCCAATTTCAGATAAAATTAAACAATACCGAAGTGACGATAAAGAACTAATGAAAATATTAATTGCTGGATCTGAAAAAGCTAATGAGATAGCAGAAAGTACTATTCGAGAAATAAAAAAAATTATAGGATTATTATAATGAAAAAAAAATTTTTAGTTGTTATTGACAGTAGTAAAGAATTAAAAAATGCTATCCATTTTGCGGCTAAAAGAGCAAAAAATACTAATGGATCCTTAGCTATGCTTTATGTTGTAGATCATGCTATTAATGCTCAATGGTCCAAAGTAGAGCATTTGATTGAGCAAGAAGAAACTAGCGAGGCTAAGAAAATTTGTAGAGGTTGGGCTCAATTAATCAAAGATAAATTTGAAATAGAAACCGAAATAATCCTAAAATTAGGTAACAAAAAAGATGAAATTATTAGACTCTTAAAGGAAGATAAAAATATTAGATTTCTTGTTTTAGCCACTTCGGAGGATGGCGAAAATCCAGGTCCAATAATTAAATCACTTTTATCAAGTAAAATGAGAGACTTATCCATACCTATTGTTTTAGTTCCTGGCTCAATGGAAGAAAAAGATATAAATTTAATAGTATAGATATTGAAAAAAAAGCTTAAAAATATTAATTAAGCCAATATGATAAATGTAGTCGAAACACCGAATCCAGATACCAAAAAATTTGTTTTTGATATCGTAATAGTCGAAAAAGGATCGAAAGAATTTAAAAAGAAAGATGGCTCAATAGATTTAGTAGATAATTTATTTAACATTGGAAATATTGAATTAATTTTTTTAGATAAAAATTTTATATCGATTAGAAAGTCTAAAGATATCTCATGGGATAATCTCCAACAAAAGATACTCCAATATTTGAATGAAAATATTAAACAAAATTTTAAATCATTAATTTTTGAGGATGAAAATGAATTTACAGATGAAGTTTCAATACGTATTGTAGAAGTATTAAATGAAAAAATTCGTCCTGCAGTAGCAATGGACGGAGGAGATATTAGATTAAAGTCTTTTAAAAATGGAGTAGCAGAGGTTATGTTAAAGGGCGCATGTGCCGGTTGTCCAAGTTCAACAATAACACTTAAACACGGAGTTGAAAGAATGATTAAACATTATGTGCCTGAAGTTAATTCGGTAGAAGCAATTAATATCAATGACTAAAAGAAAATATAATTATTTAGATCATTTAATATTAACAGCAAAAAAATATGAAATTGAAGAATACCTCTATTATGAACAAAAGGGTAGGAAGCTTACCGTTAAGCAAATAGAATTAATATTACTAAGAAATGGGGTTGATGTTCCTAAAGATGAAACTCCAAGAATCACTAAAGAACAAATTAAAAAAGATGCATATTCTAGCTGCATCCAAGCTTTTAGTTTAGTAGCAACAATTTTTGCATTTGTGTTGTTGCCTGGAGTAATAAAAAAAAATACTGCGTTGGTAAAATCTACTTATAGTCAAAAAGAAATAGCGTCGTTAAAAATTGAAGATAAAAAAGAAGATTCAGGTGAACGTTTTTTTGAAGAAAAAGATACAAGAGGTTTTAATACACCCCACGCCAGAAGCGTTTTGGCGCTCTTTAACGAGCTTAAGTATGACTTAGGTGAAATTAGAGATGGAAAACCTGTTAAGCCAGTTTTTTTTACACAATTACCCAGGGGTATAAATGAACTGGATAGTATAAAAAATAGAAAAAAAATATTTATTCAAATAGTTCTTCCTTTGGTTTTATCGGAAAATGAAAGTATTCTAGCTGAAAGAAAAAAAATTTTATTTTTATCAAAATCAAGAAATGTTTCGAAAACAGATCAACTGTGGTTAGATAAAAAATTTAAATTTTATAAAGTAAATAATAAAGACTTTGAGTTGTTATTAAGTAAAGTAGATATTATTCCTCCATCATTAGCAATTGCACAAGCAGCTTATGAGAGTGGCTGGGGTACTTCAAGGTTTGCACTTGAGGGAAATTCTTTATTCGGACAAAGAACCTGGACTGCTAAATCTGGAATAGTACCTTTAAATAGGGATCAAGATCAGACTTTTAAAGTTACAAAATTTGATATTATAAGAGCTTCGGTTAAAGCATATAAGAAAAATTTAAATACTCATAAATCCTATCAGAGTTTAAGAGTAGAGAGAAAAAAAATGAGAGATAGTGGCAAAGAAATATCTGGATTAGAGTTGTCAAAATACCTAGATAAATATTCGGAAATAAAAGATAAATATGTTTTTTATCTACAAAAGATTATAGAGCAAAATTCTTTAACAGATTTTGATAGATCAATATTATTACCAACAAAAAATATAAATTTAGCGTAAGCTAAATGATAATGAATAATTCAATAATTTTGGATTTTTCTTTCGATCAAAAATATATTTTTTTAATAATAAATAACAAATACTATGAAAAAAAAATTTTATCTTTGAAAAGATCAGAAGATTTGTCAAATATATTTTTTGAATTTATCAAAAAAAAGAAAATAAAATTAGATAATGTCTTCCATCTATACTTAAATGTCGGCCCGGGAAATTTAATTGCCATACGAAATTCAATTGTGTTTGCAAAGACTTTATCTTTATTAATTGGTTGCAGTATAAATGGATATTCAAATTATGAATTGTTAAAAAATTTTAAAAAAATAAATAATGAGGTTTTATTATTTATATCAGGTAAAAACATACTTTTAAACATGTCAAAAAAAAAAGTTAAAAAATTAGAAACAAACGATGTGTCAAAGTTTCAATTTTTAAAAACAAAAATTAAATATAATAAAAAAATCTTGGAAAAACTCATATTGTCTAAAAAATTTGAAAAAAAAGTTTTTCCAATTTCTTATTCTGATATATAATTTAAGTATGAGTAAAGCCTCACCGTTTGCAATAAGTTTGGAAAAAATATGTCAAGATAGGGGTCTTAGATTAACTGAGCAAAGAAAAGTAATTGTAAGATTATTAGAAGAAACTATTTCGGATACAAAGTTTCACCCAGATGTTGACGAGATTTTTAAAAGAGCTTTTAAAGTAGATAAAAAAATAAGTGTTGCCACTGTTTATAGAACAGTAAAACTTCTTGAAGAGCATGGTATTATTGATAAGCATGAGTTTAAAGCTGGTAAAGCCAGGTATGAAGTTTCTACTGATAATCATCATGATCATTTAATAGATATTAATTCAGGAGAAATTATAGAATTTATAGATGATGATATTGAAAAACTAAAAAAACGTATAGCTAACAAACATGGTTATGAACTAATTGATCATAGATTAGAATTATATTGTAAAAAGAAATGAAACCAAAAAAGTTTTATATAAAAACATTTGGGTGCCAGATGAATGAATATGACTCAAATAAAATCTCAAATTTATTGAGCTCAATGTCATTTGTTAAAATTGACAAAATTGATGACGTAGATTGTTTTGTATTTAACACATGTCATATTAGAGAAAAAGCAACGCAGAAAGTTTATTCTGATATAGGGAAAATCAAAAAAATATATAGAAATAAACCTAAACCAATATTCATACTTGCTGGATGTGTTGCTCAGGCGGAAGCATCAATTATTTTTGAAAAAAGTGATTACGTTGATATCGTTGTAGGACCGCAAGCTTATCACAAACTACCAAAGCTTATTGAGAACTTCATAAAAAGAAAAGAAAAGTTAGTTGATACTAATTTAAATGTAGATGAAAAATTTGATATTTTGCATAATTTGAATAATAATGAGTCTAAAGTATCAAGTTTTGTAACAATACAAGAGGGTTGCGATAAGTTTTGTAAATTTTGCGTTGTTCCTTATACTAGGGGGCCTGAGTTTTCTAGAGATCATAATAAAATTATTGATGAAATAAAATCATTAGCTGATAACGGAACCAAAGAGATTATTTTACTTGGGCAAAATGTTAGCTCATACAAAGATGATAAAGTTACTTTAGCCAAATTAATAAAAAAAATTGCTAAAATTAATGAAATTATGAGGATAAGGTTCACAACCTCTCATCCAAATGATTTTGACAATGAACTAATATCCATATTTGGTGAAGAGACAAAGTTAATGCCACAATTACATTTACCTGTTCAATCAGGTTCAGATAGAATTTTAAAACTTATGAACAGAAACCATACTAGAAAAGATTATTTAAAACTTATTGATAAATTTCGTAAAAAAAAGCCAGATATACAGTTTTCAAGTGATTTTATTGTGGGATATCCAGGTGAAACTAAATCAGATCATCAAGATACAATTGATTTAGTAAAAAATGTTGGATTTTCTTTTTCGTATTCATTTATATATAGTCAGAGACCAGGCACGCCAGCAACAAATATTAACGAAATTTCTAAGAAGGTTTCGAAGCAAAGATTAGAGGAGTTACAAGGCATTTTGTTTAAACAACAGTTAGAGTTTAACAATTTAATGATAAATAAAGAAAATAATGTTTTGTTTGAAAATAAAACTCAAGATGAAGACCAATTTTTTGGAAGAAATCAATATATGGTACCTGTTTTTGTAAAAAATAATCTAATAAAAGCTGGAGAAATTAGGAAAATTTTTATACAAAATGCTAATAGAAACAATTTATTTGGTAAAATAGCGTAAAATAATTGACAGCAAATCTATTTCAAATCATAGAAAACGACAGTCTTTCTAAAAGCTTATACTTAAATGATAATAAAGCATTGAGCAGAGTTGTAGGTGTACAAGATTCTTTTTTAAAAATTTTAGAAAAATTGTCTGGTACTATAATTAACTTAAGAGGAAATTTAATTACTATCAAAGGCGAAAGTTCTAAGAGCAAATTAGTCATTAATACTATTAATCAAATGTTATATAAATCACATAGTAAAGAGCTTGAAGAGGAAGATATAAAATCCCTTTATCATTTTGAAGTCACAAGAAATACAAGTGTTTTAGAAAAAGATGTTACGATAAAAACACCAAAAAAAAATATTTTTGCTAGGACGGAAAGACAAAAAAAATATATTAATAGTTTATTTAATAATAATATTATATTTTCTTTAGGGCCTGCAGGAACGGGTAAGACTTTTTTAGCTGTAGCAGTTGCAGTCAACAAACTTGTAAATGGTAAAGTAAATAAAATAATATTATCAAGACCAGCAGTTGAAGCTGGTGAGAACCTCGGTTTTTTGCCTGGAGATTTAAAAGAAAAAATTGATCCTTATTTAATCCCACTATACGATTCACTATCTGAACTTATAGGATTTGAAAAAATGCAAAAAAAAATTGAAGACGGGACGGTCGAAATAGCTCCTTTAGCATTCATGAGAGGAAGAACATTAAAAGACTCTTTTGTTATATTGGATGAAGCACAAAATGCTACTGATACACAAATTAAAATGTTTCTTACTAGATTAGGAAAAAATTCTACTATGGTAGTTAATGGTGATCCAAGTCAAATTGATTTACCTGCGTCTAAATCCTCTGGTTTACTTAAATCAATTAATATTTTGGATGATATTGAAGAAATAAATATTACAAGATTTGATTCTAATGATGTCCAAAGACATCCCCTTGTTTCTAAAATAATTGATGCATATAAAAAAAATCAATAATGCATAAGACAAATATATGCTTTGATTCTAAATTATGGAATAAATATTTTCCTAATATAGAAACGAAAATAAAAAAAATTTTAAAAAAAAGTATTAATAGTGAAAGAAAATTTTTAAAAAAAAACACTGAAATTACTATTTTATTAACAAATGCAAATAAAATGAAATTTTTGAATTATAAGTTTAGAAAAATGAATAAAGATACTGATGTTTTATCATTTCCAAACGAAAGACCTTATTTTTATGAAAAAAAAATTATTAATAAAAAAAATATCTATTTAGGTGATATAGCTTTATCTTTTGATTATATAACAAAGCAAGATGGAAAATTTGATGATTATTTGAAAAAAATACTCGTGCACGGTTTTCTTCACTTAATTGGGTATAATCATAAAGATGAAAAAAACTTTCTCAAGATGGAAAAAGCACACTCTAAAATTGTAAATTTGAAATGAGTAAAAAAGAAAATTTAAATATAATTTTAAAAATTTTTAAGAAAGTAAATTTTTTAAACAACAATAATCAAAGTTTACGAGATAGTATTAAAGACGTAATTGATGAAAAATCACAGACAGAAACTAATAATGTAGATTTAAGTAAAAAAGAAAAATCAATATTAACGAATATTTTAAGTATAAATAAGTTAAAGGTAGACGATGTGATGATACCAAGAGCTTCTATTATTGCTGTTCAACAAAATTATTCATTTAAACAAATTAACGACATAATTAATAAAGAATCGCATTCACGAATGCCTGTTTATAGGAAAGATCTAGATGATATTTTGGGCATGGTTCATATAAAAGATATTATAAAATTTTCTGGTCCACAAAGTTCAAATTTTGATGTGAAAAAAATTTTAAGAGAAATTTTATTTGTTCCACCTACAATGCCAGTAATGAGTCTTTTACTAAAAATGCAAGCAACAAAATTACATATGGCACTGGTTATTGATGAGCATGGGGGGACAGATGGAATTGTTACAATTGAAGACGTTATTGAGGAGATTGTAGGTGAGATAGAGGATGAGCATGATAAAGATGATGATTTTAATTTCAAAAAAATTAATTCACATACTTTCGAGGCAAAAGCTGAAATGACAATTGAAGAATTTAACAATGAAACAAAATTTAATATATCAAATGAGGAGGTTGATACTCTTGGTGGTTACATTTTCTCAAAAATCAACAGAGTTCCGTATACAGGAGAGGTAATAAACATAGAAAATTTATACCAATTTGAGATAATTGATGCAGACCCAAGGAAAATTAAAAAAATCAAAATTTTAAAAAAATTATAAAATAAAAAGGTATTCTTTGACAAATAAATCAATTATTTATAATTCATTTTAATTCTATGAAAGATTTTGTTTTTACATCTGAGTCAGTCTCTGAGGGACATCCAGACAAAGTTTGCGATAAAGTTTCAGATACAATTGTAGATTTATACTTATCAAAGTTTAATGAGAGTAGAGTCGCTTGTGAAACTTTAACTACAACTAATAAAGTAGTCTTGTCTGGCGAAGTTAGAGGACCTGAGATCAGTTCAGACGAAATTGAAAAAGAAGTAAGGAAGACAATTAAAGAAATTGGGTATGAGCAAGACGGGTTTCATTACGAAAAATTAGATTTTTATAATTATTTGCATTCACAATCAGCAGATATAGCTCAAGGAGTTGATTCATCTGGAAGTGAAAAAGATGAAGGAGCAGGAGATCAGGGGATAATGTTTGGATATGCTTGTGATGAAACGAAAGAATTAATGCCAGCACCAATTTTTTATTCTCATAAAATCTTGGAAGAACTTGCCATTGCTAGAAAGTCTGGAAAAGAAAAGGGTCTTGGACCAGACTCTAAAAGTCAAATCTCTGTAATTTATAAAAATGGAAAACCAATTGGAGTATCTTCAATCGTAATTTCAACCCAACACAATGAAAGATTAAATCAAAACGACATAAAAGAAATAGTAAGACCATACGTCAAAAAAGTTTTACCAGATGGTTGGGAATGTCCAGAAGATCAGTTTTATGTAAATCCAACTGGTCGATTTGTTATAGGCGGACCGGATGGAGACACAGGACTAACAGGTAGAAAGATTATAGTAGATACTTATGGTGGTGCTGCACTTCATGGAGGCGGAGCTTTTTCTGGAAAAGATCCAACAAAAGTTGATCGATCAGCAGCTTATATTTCAAGATATCTGGCAAAAAATATTGTTGCTGCAGGAGTAAGTAATAAATGTGTTATACAATTATCTTATGCAATTGGTGTTTCACAACCTCTTTCAATTTATATTGACTTATTTAATGGAGATCAAAGAATGTCTGAACAAATAGAGGGGATTATTAGGAAAGAAATAAATCTTAGCCCTCGTGGTATAAGAGAAATGCTAAAATTAAATAATCCAATCTATAAACCCACAGCCTCTTATGGACATTTTGGCCGTGAACCGGGCTCAGATGGTACATTTACCTGGGAAAAAGTAGATTTGATCGATTTATTTAAAAATATTTAATGAAAAAAAAAATGTTCTACGGGCGATTGCAATCAAGGAAACTCTCTCCTGAAAAAAAAAAAGCTTAAAAAAGTTTATTAAGAAACAAAAAATTCAAAAAAATTTTTTTGATAAAAAAAAAAAAATTATCATTGAAATTGGATCTGGAATGGGTGAAAATTTGTTTTACTTATCCAAAAAGTATCCAAAAATAAAAATTATTGGAATTGAACCCTTTAAAAATGGTGTAACTAATATTGCTGATTTTTGTATTAAAAACAATCTTAAAAATATTTTTTTATACCCACAAGTATTTCATAAATTTACTGAAAAATTTAAAAATTATCACTTTAATCAATGTTATATTTTTTTTCCTGATCCTTGGCCTAAAAAAAAACATCACAAAAGAAGATTGGTTAATTTTGATTTTTTAAATAGTCTTATATTACATTGCCTTCCTAAAGGCTCAATTTTTTTTGGCTCGGATAATCTTGATTATTTTCAAATAGTAAAACATAGTGCATTAAAAATAAAAAAATATGTAAAAATATCAGTAAAACAATACAAAAAAACACCTACTATCTGTACAAAATATCATCACAAAGCTAAAAAACTTAGTAATAATGTAAATTTTTTAAAGATTGATAAAATCTAAATTATCGTTTAATTACGAGTTAAATTGTTAATATATAAAATGGGCTTAAGCCCATTTTTTTTTATATAAGTAAAAAATGTTAAATAATAGGATTGACAGTACTGAATTAATTAGAATAGCTGATGCGGTTGCTGCTGAAAAATCAATAGACAAAGATTTAGTTTTAACCTCAATGGAAACCGCTATCGAAAAAGCAGCTAGAACTAGATATGGATCAGAAAATGACATTTATGTCAGCATTGATAGAAATACTGGTGTAATTGAGTTGGGTAGAAAACTTAAGATAGTAGAAAAAGTTTTAGAAAGTCATTCAGAAATTAGTCTAGCAGAAGCCAAACAAAAAAAACCTGATGCTAAAATTGGTGAAGAAATTAGAGAAGAACTTCCGCCAATTGATTTTGGTAGAATAGCAGCGCAAACAGCAAAACAAGTCATATCAGTTCAAATTAGAGATGCAGAAAGAGACAGACAATATGACGAGTTTAAGGATAAAGTTGGTGAAATTTTAAGTGGAATTGTAAAAAGATCAGAGTTTGGCAATATCATTGTAGATTTACAAAAGTCTGAAGCAATAATTAGAAGAGAAGAATTAATACCTAGGGAAAATTTAAAGAACGGCGATCGTGTAAAAGCTTACTGTTACGATGTAAGGAGAGAAAATAAAGGGCCTCAAATATTCTTATCAAGGGCTCATCCTCAATTTATGGCCAAGCTTTTTCAGCAAGAAGTTCCCGAAATTTATGAAGGAACGATTTTAATAAAGTCAGTGGCTAGAGATCCGGGTAGTAGAGCGAAAATTTGTGTTCAGTCTAAAGATAGTTCAATCGATCCCGTCGGCGCATGCGTTGGTATGAGAGGTAGTAGAGTGCAAACAATTGTTAATGAGTTACAGGGAGAAAAAATTGATATTATCAATTGGACTGAAGATGTAGGTTCTTTAGTTGTAAGCGCATTAGCTCCAGCGGAGGTAATGAAAGTAGTTTTAGACCAAGAAAATAGAAGATCTGAAGTAGTAATCGATGAAAATAATTTAAGTAAAGCGATAGGTAGAAGAGGACAAAATGTGAGACTGGCTTCAAAACTTTTAGATTACGAAATAGATATTTTAACCGATAAGGAGGAGTCAGAGAAAAGACAAAGTGAGTTTAAAGAAAATTCATCTAAGTTAATTAAAAGCTTAGAAATTGATACCACAATGGCACAACTTTTAGTCTCTGAAGGATTTAATTCTGTAAGAGATATTAATAATTCTAATATAAATGATTTTTTAAAAATTGACGGTTTTGATGAGGAAACTGCAAAAGAGTTGCAAGAACGTGCAAAAGAATTTTTAGATGAAGAAGAAAAAGAAATAGCTAGCAAAGTCCAAGAACTTGGTATTAAAGAAGATTTAGCTAATCATAAAGGTCTAACGCTAGGTATGCTACTAACTTTAGGAGAAGAAAACATCAAAACACTTAAAGATTTTGCGGAGTTATCAACCGATGAAATTATAGGTGGGTATGATGAAATAAAAGGTAAACGTGAAAAATTTGATGGAATTTTGGAAGAATTTGATATTCCAAGAAAAGATGCTGAAGATTTGATTATGAGAGCTAGAAAAAAAGTTTTTAACATATAACAATGAGTGTCGAGGATAAAAATGAGCAAAGAAAAGAAAAAAAAATTAACTTTAAAAAATTTCAAAGGTACTCCTCGTAAATTTAATGATGGAAGCGTTCAAACAAAAGGCAAAGTCGTAGTAGAAAGAAGAAACTCTAACTTTAAAGCTAGCAAATCAAAATTCGAAAAAAAACCAATTAAAAATTTTACGCCAAAGGTTACGCCATCGTTTCCAACTGATGATAAGCAAAAAAATGCCAAAGAATGGGCGAAGAAAAAAATTCAGGAAGAACTATACAAAGGTAAGAAAAAAACTGATAAAAAAATTGAAGGAAAAAGAAGAGATTATAAGTTAACGTTAAGCAGAGCTTTAACAGATGGAGATGAAGTAGAGCGACAAAGAAGCTTTGCGTCGGTAAAGCGGGCTAGAGAAAAACAAACTAAACAGATAGAAGATAAAGAAGATAGTCAAAAGATCGTACGTGAAGTCAGCATTCCTGAATTTATTACTATTCAAGAGTTAGCTAATCGAATGACTGAGAAGGCAAGCTCAGTTATCAAATATTTACTTGAAAAAAACGTAAAGGTAACGGTCAATCATAGCATTGATGCTGATACAGCAGAATTTATAGTTGGAGAATTTGGTCACAAACCAATTCGTGGAGATATAACAGAAGACAAAATAAAAAAAATAGTCACAGAGGAAAAACAAGACCAAGGCAATGATCCACGACCGCCAGTTGTTACTGTAATGGGTCATGTAGATCATGGTAAAACATCATTATTAGATGCTTTAAGGGAAGCAGATGTTGTATCAACAGAATATGGTAGTATCACTCAGCACATAGGGGCTTACCAAGTTAAAGTTAATGAAAAAAAATTAATTACGTTTATAGATACACCTGGACATGCTGCATTTACAGAGATGCGTGCACGAGGTTCAAAGATTACAGATATAGTTATTTTGGTAGTAGCTGCTAATGATGGTATCAAACCACAAACAATTGAAGCTATAAAACACTCAAAAGCTGCAGGTGTTCCAATAATTGTTGCTGTAAACAAGTGTGATTTGCCAGGTACAGACACTTCAAAAGTAAAGAATCAGCTTTTAGAACATGAGTTAATAGTTGAAGAAATGGGTGGAGATGTACTGTGTAATGAAATTTCAGCATTAAAAAAAACAAATCTTGATAAGCTAAAGGAAAATATTTTATTACAATCAGAATTATTAGATCTAAAGACTAAAAAAAATGCTTTAGCTAAGGGTGTCGTAATTGAATCTAGGTTAGATAAAGGAAAAGGTCCGGTATCAACAGTTTTAATTACAAGTGGTACATTAAATAGAGGAAATACATTTATAAGCGGTAACACTAAAGGTAAAGTAAGAGCAATGTTCGATTATAATAATAAACAAATTAATAATGCCGAACCATCAACACCAGTTGAAGTTATTGGTTTTGAGGGTGTAACAAAAGCAGGAGATGACTTTATAGTTCTTAATGAAGAAGAAAAAATTAATGAAATATTAGAGTTTAGACGATCAGGTTATGATAAAAAAATTGTTAAATCGTCAAATGACGGCGAAGATATTTTTGGAAACTCTGAAAAGACTTCAACACTCAATATTGTAATTAAAGCTGATGTACATGGTTCATTAGAAGCAATAAACACAGCGCTTCTTAAAATAGAGATAGAAAATATAAAACCGAAGATAATATTATCAGCAGTTGGACCTGTTACAGAAACAGATGTAACACTTGCTAAGGCATCCGACGCAAGAATAATAGGTTTTAATGTAAGGCCGAACAAAGAAGCAAAAGAGTTAGCCACAAGCTATAAAATGGAGATATCTTATTTTAATATAATTTATGAAGCAATTGATTTTGTTGAAAAAACAATAAAAGGAACTTTAGAGCCAGATACTAAAGAAGAAAATATTGGACAGTGCGAAGTTCTTGAAGTTTTTAACGTTTATAAAGCCGGAAAAGTTGCTGGAGTTAAAGTCTTAGATGGAGAAGTGAATAAAAATTCACAAGCAAGATTAATAAGGGATGGTACAGTTGTTTATTCGGGTAAAATTGGAAGTTTATATAGAGAAAAAAACGAGGCAAAAGAAGTCAAATCAGGTTTAGAGTGTGGATTAACAATTAGTGATTTTTTGGATTATAAAAAGGGAGATATTATCGAAATTTTTCAGATAATCACAATTAATAGAGGATAATAATGAGTGCAAATCCTTCAACATTTTCTCAACGACAGCTTAAAGGCGGAGAAAATTTAAAAAAAATTCTAGCAAGATTATTTATTCAACAAAATATCATCTTACCTGAGATTGATACAAAACTAATTACTATTACTGAAGTCAGAATTTCACCAGATTTCAAACATGCTAAAATTTTTTTTATGCCACTAGCTGGTAAAGAAATAGATAAATATTCTAAGAAATTGAACGAGTACGCACTTGAAATAAAAAAAATTGCATCAAAAGAGTGGACAGCGAAATTTATGCCAAATTTAAAATTTGTTAAGGATGAGTCTTTCGAATATGCAGAAAAAATTGAAAATCTTTTGCTAAAAGATAAAAATTAGATGGTTAGCGGCTGGATAAATTTATACAAACCTTCTGGTTACAGCTCATCGTATTGTATTAGTCTTTTAAAAAAAAAATTTAAATTGAAGAAAATTGGCCACGCCGGAACCCTTGATCCATTGGCTGATGGAATTTTACCTGTTGCAATTAATGAGGCAACAAAGACAATTAAATTTATAAATAATAAGAAAAAAACTTATTTTTTTGAGATTAAATGGGGTGAGCAAAGAGATACATTTGATAAAGAAGGGATTGTGATAAATAAATCAAATTATGTTCCAGAAATAAAAAAAATTTTACTGATAAAAAAAAATTTTGTCGGCGAGGTTTATCAAAATCCACCAATTTATTCAGCAAAAAAAATTAATGGGGAAAGAGCGTATATACTGGCAAGAAAAGGTATTAAATTTAAATTAAAAAAAATAAAAAAAAAAATTTATGGCCTAAAAATATTAAATCATGACATTAACAATAAAAAAACTTCTTTCTTAGTGATATGTAGTAGTGGAACTTACGTAAGAAGTTTAGCCAATGATTTAGCTTTAAGTTTAAATTCATTTTGTTACTGCACTAAAATCACAAGATTAAGAGATGGAATTTTTAGTAAAAAAAATTCATATCCTTTAAAAAACCTCATAAATGTTGAAAATAGCGAAGATTTTAAGAAATACTTACTTGATATTAGGTCGGTTTTATATCATATACCCACAATTAAAATTAATGATAAAAAATTAAAGCTTATTAGAAACGGTATGAAAGTAAGCATGTTGGAAGAAGTTGGTTCTAAGGAGTACAAAGAAATTCTAGCTGATTATCATCAAAACGTTGTGGCTTTAGGTTCTATGAGAAATGGAATTTTTTATCCAAAAAGGATTTTAAATATTAATGAGTAAAAAAGACTTAGATAAAATTAAAGTAATTAAGTTACTTCAAAAATCTGACAAAGATGTTGGGTCATCTGAAGTACAAATTGGTATTTTAACTGAGAGAATTAAATATTTAACAGAACATTTTAAAAAAAATAAAAAAGATAAGCACTCGAATACTGGATTAAGTAAATTAATCATCAG
>MDTE01089350.1_pt1 | contig 17496 bp, 15 predicted proteins | sample 811231 | NCBI WGS metagenome assembly MDTE01 (sample SAMN05326651, study PRJNA326480) | marine metagenome | isolation source: seawater | place: Indian Ocean: Red Sea | collected 2010
GCAGATTTTTTATAAGCAGTATTTGCCCTAATACCTAGCTCATGCATCCCAAAAAGTACCCTTCGATGAACAGGTTTTAGTCCGTCACGAACATCAGGAAGTGCACGTGACACAATGACAGACATTGAGTAATCAATGTATGCCGACTTCATTTCATCCTCAATATTTATTGGGATTAACTTATCTTCGTTAGACATAAAATTCTATGTGATTTATTAGTTTTATAGGTAAAGCTAATTTACTGATTCGTTAGAGATTAGCTTATTGATATTTTGATGTTTTTAAACAAATTTATCAACACATTTTTCAAAAAAATTACTCAATTTTTATTCATTTTTCCATTGTATTTATATATTTTTTTTGTTGATTAGCATAAGAAAGGCTTAATTGTGAAGTCGAAAAAGAAAATTTAGTATGGATGATAACTTTTCTCCACGTGTTAAAGACGTAATAAGTTACAGTAAGGAAGAGGCACTTCGACTCGGTCACGACTTTATTGGTACCGAACATTTAATGCTTGGTATATTACGTGACGGAAGTGGCAAGGCAATATCTATATTAAGTGCCTTGGAAATTGATTTGGATTATTTAAGACGAAAAGTCGAAATCCTTAGCCCTGCTAATTCTTCACAGGAACAATTGGCTAACAACAAAAAGAATTTGCATTTAACTCGTCAAGCCGAACGAGCTTTAAAAACAACTTTTTTAGAAGCTAAGCTTTTTCAAAATCCTTCCATTAATACAGCACATCTTCTTTTGTGTATATTAAGAAATGAAAACGACCCAACAACCAAATTACTTCACAAACTCCAAGTTGACTATGAGACAGTAAAAGATCAATTTAAATTGATTTCATCTGATGAAAACGATGAGATAATCGACCTATCAATGTCATCACCAATGTCTGAAGAACAAGAAGACGATGTAAGTCCTAAGAAAAATAATCCTTTCACATCAAGCGAGTCTAAATCAAATAAAAAGTCTAGTACCCCTGTACTTGATAATTTTGGAAGAGACCTCACTTATCTAGCAATCGAAAATAAACTTGATCCTGTAATTGGGCGATCAAAAGAAATTGAGCGTGTTTCTCAGGTTTTAAGTCGACGTAAAAAAAACAATCCATTGTTGATTGGAGAGCCTGGAGTTGGTAAATCGGCTATCGCCGAAGGACTCGCACTTCGAATCACCCAGAAGAAAGTTGCTCGTGTCTTATACAACAAACGAGTCGTTACCCTAGATTTGGCAAGTCTTGTCGCTGGAACTAAATACCGAGGTCAGTTTGAAGAGCGCATGAAGGCTGTAATGAACGAATTGGAAAAAAACGATAATATCATCCTTTTTATCGACGAAATCCATACCATTGTTGGCGCTGGTGGAGCTACTGGAAGCCTGGACGCCTCAAATATGTTTAAACCTGCATTGGCAAGAGGGGAAATTCAATGCATTGGAGCGACGACTCTGGATGAGTATCGACAACATATTGAAAAAGATGGTGCGCTCGAGCGAAGATTTCAAAAAGTTATTGTTGAGCCAACTTCAGTTGATGAAACCATTGAAATTTTACAAAATATCAAAGATAAATACGAATCGCATCACAATGTAAACTATACTGAAGAGGCACTTGTAGCTTGTGTAAAGCTCACCAACCGATATATGTCAGAACGTTTTTTACCAGACAAAGCGATTGATGCCTTAGATGAAGCTGGTTCAAGGGTGTACATCAACAATATGGATGTTCCTGACGAGATTGTTGAACTTGAACAAAAACTTGAAAATGTACGTGAAGAAAAAAACAGCGTCGTAAAAAAACAAAAATATGAAGAGGCCGCCAAGCTTCGAGATGATGAAAAACGTATAGAAAAAGAATTAATTCTCGCGCAAGAGGAATGGCAAGAAACGCAAAAAGAAAATCGTGTTACTGTAAACGAATCGGATATAGCAGATGTCGTTTCCATGATGACCGGAATCCCAGTAAATCGTGTTGCAGAATCAGAAGGTATTCGCTTGAAAAATCTAGCTGATGAGATCAAAAGCAAGATCGTTGGACAAAATAAAGTTGTTGAAAAAGTGGTTCGTGCGATTCAAAGAAACCGAGCTGGTTTGAAAAATCCTAAAAAACCTATCGGTTCATTTATATTTCTTGGCCAAACAGGAGTCGGTAAAACTCAACTCGCAAAAGTCTTAACAACAACTCTATTTGATACACCAGATGCACTTATCCGAATCGATATGAGTGAGTATATGGAAAAGTTTGCTATTTCAAGATTAATCGGAGCACCTCCTGGGTATGTTGGATATGAAGAAGGAGGACAACTTACAGAAAAGGTCAGGAGAAAGCCCTACGCTGTTATCCTTCTTGACGAAATTGAAAAGGCACACCCAGACGTTTTTAATATGTTGCTTCAAATTCTTGACGACGGTTTCATTACAGATTCTCTAGGTAGACGTGTTGATTTTAGAAATACTATCATCATAATGACCTCAAATATTGGAGCCCGTCAAATTAAAGATTTTGGATTAGGAGTTGGATTTGGAACTGCAGCTATTAAAGCTCAAGCCAATGACCACACAAAAAGTGTTATTCAAAATGCATTGAAAAAAACATTTGCTCCTGAATTCTTAAATCGAATTGACGATGTTGTGATTTTTAACAGTCTTCAAAAAGAACATATTGCTGAAATCATTAAAATAGAATTAAAAGAACTGGAGGATAGGGTTCACGAACTTGGCTTTTCGCTGAGCTTGTCTAAGAAAGCAATTTCTTTTATTAATGAAAAGGGCTTTGATGCTGAATTTGGCGCTCGTCCACTTAGTCGTGCTATTCAGAAATATATCGAAGATGTACTCGCAGAGGAAATCGTCAATCAAAAAATACCAGAAGGTGCTTTACTTCAGTTTGATTGGAATGGAAAAAGTGAGAATTTAATCCTTTCAATTGCACATGAAAAGAATCCTGCAAAGTCGTAACTACACATCGTTTTGATGCTTATTTTTCGGTTTCTTTTTTCACCGACATTATTTTTTACAAATCCTAGCATTTCAACCTTAAAAATTGATATTTTTGCCATTTGCTAAGCCAAAGGGTGTTTCTGTGGCTTGTTTGCAACGACCTGTATTATGATAATAGCAAAATTTGGTGGAACTTCAGTTGCCGATAGTAACTGTATTTCTCGTGTCCTGGAAATCATTCAAAACAATCCCAACCAACAAGTTGTTGTTGTCTCTGCCTTAAGTGGCATCACAAATATGATTCAAGAGTCTGCGCATTGTGCAGCAAGTGGGGATTTAAAATACCAAAAGATTCTTTCTGAAATTGAAGCACGTCATTTTGCTTGTATTAAAAAACTGTTGCCTATTAATAAACAGAGTCAGGTTTTGAGTCATATCAAACAACAAATCAATTCATTGAGTACGCTCCACGAAGGAGTTTACCTCCTGCGAGAATTATCGCCGAGAACTAAAGATCATATGCTTGGTTTTGGAGAACTCCTCTCCTACTACATTATTGCCAAAACTGCAATTGCTCAAAATTTAGATTTTGGTTTAGAAAACGCTAGAAATCTCATTTTCACCAAAAATGACATTGAAAAAAATTCCGTTGACCAGCAGAAAACATTTGATTCTATCCGTTCCTATTTCAAAAAATCAAAGCACCGTGTGACTATTATACCTGGCTTCGTTGCGAGTGATGAAGAAGGTGCTCCAACCACCCTTGGTCGTGGTGGATCGGACCTCACTGCAGCATTAATTGCAAGTGCCTTGGATGCCGAAAAACTTGAAATCTGGACTGATGTAAGTGGTATGTTTACAGCTCACCCTAAATATGTCAAACAAGCTCGTGCTATAAAAAAAATGTCATACTACGAAGCAATGGAACTGTCACACTTCGGCGCAAAGGTGATCTATCCACCTACACTCCAACCCGTTACGGAAAAGAATATCCCAGTCATTGTAAAAAACACATTTCATCCCGAAGACCAAGGGACATTAATTACAAGTGAAAACACTTCTAACGAACAGGCTGTGCGAGGCATAAGCTACATTGAAAATATTGCTTTGCTAACTCTTGAAGGAAGTGGAATGATTGGGATTCCAGGATACTCCAAAAAACTTCTTTCCGTTCTTGCAAAGGAAAAAATCAATGTGATCATGATGACACAAGCCTCATCAGAACATTCGATTTGTATTGGTGTTGAAAGTAGTTTGGCACCCCTTGCAAAAAAAATGATTGAAGATGATTTTGCCTACGAGATTGAGACTCAAAGAATCAATCCAATATCTTTTGAAGATAAGCTTTCAATTATTGCTCTTGTTGGAGAGAATATGAAAAGTCATCAAGGAATTAGTGGGAAAATGTTTAGTGCACTTGGGCGAAACAATGTCAACGTTAAGGCAATCGCTCAGGGTGCATCCGAGAGAAATATTACTGCGGTTATTGACTCTTCCAACACAAAACAAGCACTTAATATCTTACACGAAGCGTTCTTTGAAAAACATATCAAACAAATAAATCTATTTATTACAGGGGTTGGAAATGTTGGTAGTAAGCTAATTGAGCAACTTCATAATCAAAGCGAATACTTAAAAAGCCAATTAAAGTTAAATATTAAAGTTGCAGGTCTTTCAAACTCTCGAAAAATGTTGACAGATGCCGAAGGTATTGACCTAAGCATTTGGGAAGACAAGCTCGCCAACGGAGAAAAAGCGGATCCAGATGCATTTTTTGAAATTGCAAAAGGGCTTCACCTTCGCAATTCAATATATGTTGATAATACTGCCAACGAAAAAATCGCTCATACCTACCCGCCTTATCTTAAGTCTAGTATTGCTGTAGTAACGTGCAACAAGATCGCTGCAGCTGAAAACTATTCGTATTACAACAATCTCAAGCATCTTGCTAGAACCTATAACGCACCTTACTTATTCGAAACAAATGTCGGGGCTGGACTACCAATCATTGACACTCTCAACCACCTTATTACTTCTGGAGATAAAGTTCATACCATTCAAGCCATACTTTCAGGAAGTTTGAATTTTGTTTTTAATGAGTTTAACGAAAAAACAACTTTTAAAAATGTTGTTAAGCAAGCTATGGAAGCTGGGTTTACAGAACCAGATCCCAAGATTGACTTAACTGGGATTGATGTTGCACGAAAGATTTTGATTTTAGCCCGTGAAAGTGGTTTAGAAATGGAGTTTTCTGATATTGAAAATGATTCCTTTTTACCAGATGCTTGTTTAAAAACCAAAGACAATGAAAGCTTTTTAGCATCTTTAGATTATCACAATGATCACTTTGAGAAGCTGTTCACTACGGCTGCCTCCAAAAAATGCCGATTAAAATATGTTGCAGAACTTGTAGATGGCAAAGCTAAGGTTGGATTAAAAGAGATTCCTGTTGGACATGACTTCTACAATTTATCAGGGAGTGACAATATTGTTTTATTCTATACCGAACGATACAAAGATCAACCTCTTATTGTCAAGGGAGCGGGTGCCGGTGGAGAAGTCACTGCTTCAGGTATATTTGCCGATATCATTCGAATTGCAAAACAGTAAATATGAGTCATATTTCTGTTTTTGCTCCTGCTAGTGTTGCCAACATCTCATGCGGTTTTGACGTTCTGGGTGTATGCCTCGACAACATTGGTGATATTCTTCATATTGAAGAAACATCAAAATCTGGGATTGAAATTACAAAAATTGTCGGTCAAGATTTACCCCTTGAAGCTACAAAAAATGTAGCCGGCGTAGCTGGTCTTGCACTTTTGGCAGATTATGGCCATGAAAAGGGATTTAAAATCCAAATCGAAAAGGGAATTAAACCAGGAAGTGGGATTGGAAGCTCCTCTGCGAGTGCAGCTGGTGCAGTGGTTGGAATCAACCATCTTTTGGGAAATCCCTATAGCAGAGATCAACTGATTGCTTTTGCGATGGAAGGCGAACGTGTTGCCTGTGGAACTGCACATGCGGATAATGTTTCACCGGTTCTTCTTGGTGGTTTTACTCTGGTTCGCAGCATTAATCCATTAGATGTCGTTTCACTCAACTCGCCGCTGGAATTAATGGTTACTATCATTCACCCTGAAATTGAAGTTAAAACTGCCGACGCACGTGCAGTTTTACTCGATAAGTTACATCTAAAGCAAGCAGTAGCACAGACTGCGAATCTAGGGGCTCTAGTTACTGGTTTATTCAAAGAAGACTACGAACTCATACGTCGTTCACTGGTTGATCATATTGTAGAACCTGTACGGTCTATGCTTATTCCTGGGTTTAATGAACTTAAAAAAAGAGCAAACGAGGCTGGTGCCTTAGGAACCGGTATCTCTGGTTCTGGACCTTCGGTCTTCGCATTATCCAAAGGGATGGACACCGCTCATAAAGTAGGTTTGTCTATGCAAAAAGTCTATGATGAAATCGGAGTACCATATGACACTCACTTCAGTCCAATCAATACAAAAGGCGTACAAATACTGTAGGGAAAATGCAATACTTCAGTTTAAATAACAATACCAAGGAAGTTGGTTTTGAAAAGGCAGTACGATCGGGACTTGCTCCAGATCGAGGACTATATTATCCTCGACAAATCAATAAATTAACAGATTCATTCTGGGACAACTTCCTATCAATGAATGAACATGAAATTGCATTCAATTGCATAGCGCAATTTGTAGGAAACGAAATTCCAGAAAAAGAACTACAAAAAATTGTCGAGGATACTCTAACCTTTCCATTTCCAATTGTTGAACTCAATAAAAATCTAGCGACACTAGAACTTTTTCACGGACCCACAATGGCATTCAAAGACGTTGGTGGCCGTTTTATGGCTCGTTGTATGGGCTATTTCAATAGTACAACGACTGAAAAAGTTACTGTTCTTGTTGCAACCTCAGGAGATACGGGCGGTGCAGTTGCCAGCGGTTTTTTGGGGGTCCCAGGAGTTGAAGTCATAATCCTTTACCCAAAAGGGAAAGTAAGTCACATTCAAGAACTTCAACTGACAACACAAGGTCAGAATATAATTGCTTTGGAAGTCGATGGTGCGTTTGACGACTGTCAAGATATGGTCAAAACTGCTTTTCTCGATGAATCATTAAAACCACATCGCAATTTCACTTCTGCCAACTCCATCAATGTTGCGCGCTGGCTACCACAGTCGTTTTACTACTTTTTTGCAGTACAGGAATTGATGAAAAGGAAGGTTAATAAGCCGTTTGTATTCTCCGTTCCAAGTGGGAATTTTGGAAATATTTGTGCTGGGTTTATAGCAAGAGAACTGGGTCTTCCAATTTCTCATTTTATCGCGAGCACAAATCGAAATGATACCTTCCCACGTTATATGGAAAATGGAATCTTTAAACCAAAACCATCAGTTCAAACCATTTCAAATGCAATGGATGTTGGAAACCCGAGTAATTTTGTCCGTATAATTAAACTATTTAATCAAGATTTGTATAGACTCAAAAATATTTGCTCTTCTTACCGTTTTTCTGATAAAGAAACTCTAATAGCTATGCAAGACCTCTACGAAAATGCTAACTATGTTGCAGATCCTCACGGGGCTGTTGGATACTTGGGTTTGAGAAAATATTGCGAAAAGAATCCAGATGTTTATGGCGTATTTTTAGAGACAGCACACCCTGTCAAATTCTTGGACGTAGTTGAAAAAACAATCAAAACAAAAGTAAAAGTTCCTCCACAAATCAAAGAAATTTTGGATCGGACACCACAAAAAACTTCAATATCTTCTTATCAAAAACTCAAAGAGTTTCTAATCGATAACCCTCTCTAAAACGGGCAACACAAATTCGTCTAGGGGGCTATCCTGTGCAATCATTTTTTCAATTTTATCAATTTCTCGAGGTGCTGCTGCTGACAGGTTAATAGGCCCGTTTGGGGTTATTAGAATATCATCTTCAATGCGAATCGCAATGCCCCACCATTTTGGGTCGCATTGACTGTTTGGGGGTATATAAATTCCTGGTTCAATGGTAATTACTGAATTAGCTTTCAAGGGACCATAAGTACCAGGATCATGAACATCAAGACCGATGTAATGAGATGTTCCGTGTGGAAAATAAGTACGGACCTCTTCTCCTGCTTGTATAATCCCCAGTTCTGTCAAACCCTGTTGAATGACAGAACTAGCCACTCGATGAGGATCAGAAAATGAAGCTCCGGCAACAGATGCCTCTATCCCCGCATTTTGTGCAGCTAACACAAGATTATATATTGCAGCTTGTTCTTTTGTAAATTTTCCGTTCGCAGGAATTGTCCTAGTCACATCAGCAGTATAGCTCTGAAATTCAGCACCTACATCCATCAACACAAGCTGATTACCAACCTGATCAGATGTATTTGAAGTATAATGAAGAACACAGCCGTGAGCACCCGCACCAACTATTGAGGGATAACCAACGCTTTTCGCACCATACTTTTTGAATACAAACTCATGTATTCCTTGTATTTCACGCTCTGAAATTCCTGGATGAATTGCTCTCATCACTTCAATCTGTCCAATTACTGACATTGCAATGGCATGTTTGAGTATGGCAATTTCTTCTTCAGCTTTAATTTCTCGTAGAGAACCTACAATTTTAGGCAAAACCTCTTGGTCAATTGCTATTGATTTATCCTCAGGTTCTAGAAGTTCAGTCTTTTCAAATTTAAATCTTTTGAATGCTGCTTGAAGAGCAAATAAGTCAAATTCATTTCTAGGATGGTCTTTAACATCGTCAAACAGTGGAAAATGATAAATGGTATTAATTTCTTGTAATGATGATAAAAAAGCGGAAAATCGACTAGTACTCAATACCTTATCAATTCCAAATTCTCTTTGCGTGGCTACGGGGCCTTTAATCTCTCCCTCCCAAAGCGCATAGTATGAATCACGATCACGAACAAAAAGTATCTCACGAGTTGATGAACCCTCAATTTCGATAGGCGTGCCGAGTAAAACGAGAACTGCGTGGGGTTCTTGAAAGCCTGTGAGATAGTAAAAATTTGGATTCTGATGGTATGGATAATCTACATCATTGGATCTATTTCGAATTGGAGCAGAAAAAATCACAGAAATACTATTTGGGGGAAGTTTATCAATTACCAACTGCCTGCGATCTTCGTGAAAACTGACATCAAGGGCAGGTGGTTCCTCAGACTGAGATTGAAGAGAGAAGGCGCACATGAAAAGAAAGAAAAGGAAAAGACGAAACATTATTAACATTTGATCCAAATTACGTAAAATCCGCATATTTTTGAAAAAACCCAAATGAGAAAAACACCACTTTATCATTCTCACATAGCACTTGGCGCCAAGATGGTCCCTTTTGCTGGATTCGAGATGCCTGTGCAGTACACTGGCGTCGTTCGAGAACATCACGCTGTTCGTAATCAATCAGGGCTTTTTGATATTTCACACATGGGTGAATTTTTGGTCAGTGGACCACAAGCTATTGGTTTAATACAGCATGTTTTTAGTAACGATATTGAACGATTGAATGTCGGACAAGCGCAATATGGTTATATGCCAAATGAAAAGGGTGGGATTATTGATGATTTGCTCGTGTATCGAATTCAAAACCATAGTTACTTACTCGTCGTGAATGCAGCAAATATTGCAAAGGACTGGAACTGGTTGGTTAATCATAATAAGGTGTTTGGAGCATCGCTTCAAAACCAGTCAGACAAATGGAGTCTACTGGCCTTGCAAGGCCCTCAAGCAACAGCAGTACTCAAAAAACTTACAGACAAAGACATCGGGAGCATTCCATTCTATCATTTTGATTATGGAAAAGTAGCTGATATTGATAGGGTTATGATATCTGCGACCGGCTACACGGGGTCTGGTGGTTATGAATTATACCTCCCCAATGAGGGAGTAGAAAAAATTTGGAATTCTCTAATCCAAAATGGGGCAGAACCGTGTGGACTAGCTGCTAGAAATACACTTCGAATCGAAATGGGGTATTGTCTTTACGGAAATGATATTGATGATAACACTTCTCCCCTATCTGCTGGCTTGAGTTGGTGTACTGATTTCTCCAAGAATTTTTTCAGCAAAGATCAAATTGAAAAACAGAAATTAGCTGGTATTTCTAAAAAGAGAGTTGGATTTATCCTCACTGAGCGTGGTATTCCTCGACAGGGCTATGCTTTGGCAGATGAAAATGGGAATGAAATTGGCATCGTTACATCTGGAACACAATCTCCATCACTTGAAAAAGGGATTGGCATGGGCTATATTGACCAAAAACAAGCAATAGTCGGAAACACTATTTATGTTGTCATTCGAAAAAAGCAGGTTACCGCTACAATTACATCACTTCCATTTTACCATGCAGAATGAAGCGAGTTTTAATTATTGGTGGAAGTGGGTTTTTAGGACGTGCGCTCTTCAAAGAGTTACACCCTTACATGGACGTGTATGGCACATATTTTAGTCAAACTAGTTTCGAAAACAACAAACGCTACACGTATTATGACTACCACGAGGATTCTCCATTAAAAGTCTTACGCAAGATCAAACCAAACGTTATTATTTCTTGTCTCCGTGGCGATGCTGATGAGCAGTTTCTTGCGCATGATATGATCATAGATTTTGCTTTCAAAGGGGAAGCAAAACTGATTTTTTTATCTTCTGCCAATGTCTTTGATGGTTTTTGGCATTACCCCAGTTACGAACATGACAAAACTTACTCTGAAAGCACCTATGGTCTTCTTAAAATCAAAATTGAAAACAAGGTCATGCGAATGCCTCCTTTCAGTTGGGCAATTGTCCGTTTACCAATGGTTTTTGGAGCAAATTCACCTAGAATTACGGAGCTAAAAAAAATAATCAAAGAGAAAAAACCTTATGAAATTTTTCCTAATACGATAATAAATATCACTACAGATTATTTTTTTACACAACAAATACATTACATTATCAATCGAAATTTATGGGGAATTTTTCATTTGGGGAGTTCAGATTTAATCCATCATGATGAATTTATTTTTCGACTCGTCGATTGTCTTTGTCTTAAAACAAAACCCATATTTAAACACGTATATACATGCAACCATGACCGCTTTTTAGTAGCACTACCTAAAGATAATAGTCTTCCTGAACATCTCCGCTTTTGCATCGATGATGTGCTGCAAAACACCTTACAACGTCCAATAAAATAAGTATACATCATGTTGCCATGTTTGACAAACGCGATTGGCTTTTTTATCTTTGTGTGTATGGGAAGGGCATTTGAGTTTCGCAAAGCAAGAAAAATGAAGCGTTGGTCAGCCATGGCTAAAACTTTCACACGTATAGGTAAAGATATTGCGATGTCAGTTAGAGATGGTGGACATAACCCAGAAACCAACTCACGTCTTCGGGCGGTTATTCAAAATGCCAAAGCCGCCAATATGCCAAAAGACAATATTGAACGTGCCATAAAAAGGGCATCTGACAAAAGTACTGAAAACTATAAAGAGGTACTCTTTGAGGGGTATGCCCCACACGGAATTGCGATTCTTGTCGAAACTGCAACTGACAACAATAACCGAACTGTTGCTAATATCCGTAGCTATTTTAATAAGTGCAATGGAAGTCTCGGTACCTCTGGTTCGGTGGAATTTATGTTTGACCATACTTGTAATTTTAGAATTTCACCCAGTGGACTAGATATAGAAAGTCTTGAGTTGGAGTTCATCGACCATGGAGTTGATGAATTATTTGTTGATGATGATGGGATTTTGCTTTATGCCCCGTTTGAATATTTTGGCGCAATTCAAAAAGAACTCGAGCTACGAGAAATTCGCATTCTTTCTTCTGGCTTCGAACGTATACCAAAAGCTACCAAATCACTTCCTCCAGAGCAGAGTGAAGAAGTTGAAAAACTTCTCGAAAAAATTGAAAAAGATGATGACGTGCAAAACGTTTATCACACCATGGCCTAGGATATCAATTTTTTGGCACGCTCTAAATCTTCAGGGATATCTATACCTACACCCTCAAATTGTGTTTCGATCATTTGAATTGTCTTTCCCATTTCCAAATATCTAATGGCTTCAATTTGTTCAGCCAACTCGAGAGGAGTTGGGGAATGCTCATAAAAATTGATCAATGCATTTTTACGAAACGCATAAACCCCAATATGCTTATAGACTGTAGCATGAGTTTCTTTTGTGCGATGATAGGGAATTAAAGAACGTGAAAAATATAAAGCCCGATTGCACAAGTCCGTGATAACCTTTACAACATTTGGATTATTCATTTCGTCGGAAATCGGAATCATTAACGATGCAAGATCAATTTCTTTTCTTGTATCAGATTTAAATACCTCAATCAACGAAGCCAATTCTTCAGAACGTATAAATGGCTCATCACCTTGCACATTAATAACAATATCAACATCTAAATCAAAAACTGCCTCTGCAACGCGATCACTCCCACATTGATGATCTTTTTGACTGCGAACAATATCACCCCCAAATCCCAATACAACTGATTCAATTTTGCTACTGTCAGTTACTATAATTACCTGGTCAAATAGACCAGATTGTTTTACGTTATCATAGGTGTGTTGTATTACGGGTTTACCATGCAAGTCAGCAAGCAACTTACCAGGGAATCGAGTGGCAGCGTATCGAGCAGGTATGGCAGCAATGACTTTCATATTACAAAATTAAGACAAATCAATCGTTGTTAAAGTTTTCTTCATTAAAACCTATTAGAAATAATTGTTCAGATGCTCTTGTAATTGCTGTATATAGCCAACGGTAATAGTCTGCAGAAGGTCCTCCCTCAGGCAAAAATGGCTTTTCGACAAAAACATGTTTCCATTGTCCTCCTTGTGCTTTATGGCAGGTTAAAGCGTATGCGAATTTAACCTGTAAGGCATTAAAAAATGGGTTGTTCTTGACTTCTGAATATTGCTTGTATTTTGGCAAATGAGAATAGTCTTGACGGACTTTTTGATACAAGTCGTTCGATTGCTCATGGGTCAATGCGTGCCCATCAGCGTTCAAAGTATCTAAAATCAAAACGGTATCAAAAGTATCTTGATCGGGATAGTCAACCAACCGCACGTGAACCTTGGCAAAGCGGAAGTCATAGAGTTCATTAAAAGATAAAATTCGCAAGACCTCAATCACATCTCCATTAGCAATAAAACCCGCTTGACTTTCAGGTTTCAGCCAGTAATAGTTGTTTTTAACTACCAATAGTAGATCTCCAACTGCCAAGTCATTTTCCAAACTCATAATTTGTGTTCTGATTTGACGGTTATATTGATTTGCTCTTTTATTTGAACGCACTATTATGATGGTATCTGTCCGCCCCACATCTCTGTAGCTATCTTCAAGTGCACCCTGAATATCTTAGCCATCTTGCAAACGGAAAATATCGGATATATTACGAATTAGAAATTTAAACTTATCATTGATATTTTCATGAATAAGGTTTCTCAAATTCGTAGCATTGTGGAGTATTCCAGAAAAAGAATCTTGTCGAAGAACTTCAGAAAGTTCAACATCTGAGACTTCAGTAGAAAAGTTAAGGGATAAATAGTTTTGGTTTAAAGCTGGACTAAGCTCTTGCTTTACAGGAGGTAATTGTGCAGTATCGCCTACAAAAATAAGTTTGCATCGATCACCCTGACCTATATAAGATATTAAATCTTGTAAAAGTGAACCGTTTTGAAAAAGTTGAGAAGACGATTGTTCGTCTCCAATCATGGATGCCTCGTCAACGATAAAAACTGATTTTTTAAACTTGTTTTTTTGGAGATTAAACTGAATTCTGCCATTCTTATTTTGTTGAGCAAAATAAATTCTTTTATGAATGGTGTATGCTTTCGTTTTGGCGTATGTTGACATGACTTTGGCGGCTCGACCTGTTGGTGCCATTAAAACCACTTTGTACCCTTGTTTTTGGAGTGGTTTGAGCCAGGAAGCAATCAGTGTGGTTTTCCCTGTACCAGCATATCCTTTAAGTAAGAAAATAGTTGAATAAGAACTTTGATCGATAAAAGTGGAAAATCTGCTGATTGCTTTTTTCTGATCCGCAGTTGGCGGATAAGGAAATTCTTTATGAATGTTCTTCTGGAGACTCATGAGTATGTGTGAACCGTAAAAGTAAGCCCTTTTAACTTTATCTATTCAAAAAAAATTGTAGTTTTGTTAGCATTCAAATTTAAATACCATGAAAGCTGGCATTCAATCATTTCTCTGGATTTTATGTATCTTTTTTATCTATAAAATCTATGACTCCATCAATGGTCCAATCGCTTTCAACAAAATCAAAACAGAACGGTATACTAAGGTAATTTCGAAACTTAAAGATATAGGAAATGCACAAGCAGCACACAAAGATATATTGGGATATTACAGTGATAATTTTGATAGTCTTGTTGCATTCATTGATTCAGCGCAATACACCTTAACACAAAAGAGAGACTCTAGCTTTTTGGAGTTTGACAAAGTCTATCGTATTGACATGCTCCGTGAAGTTATTGTCGTTGATACACTCGGTTTTGCATCTGTTAAAGATTCCTTATTCAAAGATTCAGAACGCTTTAAAAATATGATGTTTATTCCTGTCGAAGGACGGGAAGATGTGCGCTTCACACTCAAAACTGATATTTTGGATAACAACGGCTACCGACTGCCTGTTTTTGAAGTCAAAGTCAGCAAGGATATTATTCTTCATGATCAGGACAAATACCTTGTCGCTCTCGAAAAAGAAGTTGTCTCTGTTGATGGTGTGAATGGTCCAGAAATTACGCTTGGTTCATTATCCGAAGTAAGTACAAGCGGAAATTGGCCAACAACATATGACTCAGCAAAAGAATAATATCGATTCTAATATAAAACATGCCCTGTCCATTCTAATCAGTAGGAGTGGCTTTTCTTTTTTGATATATGACTCCGATTCCAGAGAAGTTGTTTCTCTAAAATCCTACGATTTCGACGATCAGTATGTGGAGGAAGAATTACATCACTTTGTTTATAAATACCTTAACGACCAAGGGGTTATTGGACAATCATTTTCAGATGTGCGTGTTTGTGTTATAAACAAACTCTCTTCTTTTGTTCCCTTGCCCCTATTCGATAAAAACAGAAAAGCATCATACTTAGAAAGTCATACAGAAGTCAGAAAGCAAGACTATATCTCATTTGACTCCCTATCATTTTCTCAAATTGTGAATGTCTATATACCCTATGTAAATGTAAACAATATGTTACTCGAATCATTTGGTAAGTTTTCCTATATTCATTGCAGCAGTTTACTGCTAGAAGTCTTATCCAAACAAGACTTTTATAAAAATGAACCATATTGGTTTGTCCATGTACAATATGATTTGGCCTATTTCTTTATAATAAAGAATGGAAAACTACTCTTTTACAATGCTTTCCAGTGGAAGAATGAAAAAGATTTACTGTACTATACAATGGCAATTGCAAAAAATAATGCGATTGAAATTGAAAAAGCAACTCTATGGATTAGTGGTCGAGTAAAACCTGATGATGAAGCCCATCAGCTCTTGTCAAACTATGTATATAAGACTAACTTTTATACCCCTTCTAAAGATCTTTATTTTTTAAGATCAAAACCATTGAATCCACATATCCATACACTGCTACTTGAACTTCCAACATGCGCATTATAGCTGGAACACATAAAGGAAGACGATTAAATATTCCTAAAAACCTCCCTGTCAGACCTACGACAGACAGAGCTAAAGAGGCATTATTCAGTATTCTCAATCACAAAGTGAATTTTAAATCTGCTCGTGTTTTAGACTTATACAGCGGTACTGGAAGTGTTGGCTTTGAGTTTTGCTCTAGAGGTTGTCCTGATGTTATTGCAGTAGACTCAGATCACAAGTGTTCAGGGTTTATTGCTAAAACAGCCGAAGAATTCGGACTCACAATTCAACCCATTCGATCTACAGTTAAGAGTTACCTGAGTAAATGTGTTACAAATTTTGATATCATATTTGCAGATCCACCATATGAGTGTGGTCAAGAGGAGTTTCAAATGATTAAAGAAAGTGTAAAAACAAGGAAACTCCTTCGAATTGAGGGTTGGCTTATCTTAGAGCATACAGAAAAACTGGATTTTAGCTCTGATGAAGCATTCAGTGAAGCGCGAAAATATGGGAGTTCAGTGTTTAGCTTTTTCCGATTCACAACTTAAGTCTTGCCAGCACGAAATAAAAGCTCTTTTTCTTCCTTGGTTAAGCTCGCATAACCAGACTGACTAATCTTATCAAGAATCTCATCAATTTTTTCTTGATTTACATCATTCTGATGTGATTTTGGTTTTGGATTGGGTGAGCGATACACTTTGCGGACACGAGTTTTTTTGAATGTAAATAGGGAGGAAATAGATTCCAAAAAATATGAAATCCATTTACCAAAATCATTTCCTCGAACAATGCTTCGTTGATATAAAAATCCAATCAATGCACCACCTAAGTGGGCCAAACGACCACCTGAGTTACTTTCAGGAATTTTGATCAAATCCAAGGCAATAAACAACAAGCCGATGTAAATCAATTTGATGTTAAACACAAATATTCTAACGTCTTTATATGGCATATAGCTACACATAAAAATAAGAACTGCCATGACCCCTGCCGAAGACCCAATCAATAAAGGGAATTTCCCTTGAAATACGGGAAAAAAATTAAAACTCAATACAAAGGTTAATCCGCCTACCAACACTCCTAAAAAGAAGGTGTTTACAAAGAGTTGGGGCTTGAATAAATTCACCATCATGCGTCCAGCAAAGTGAAGAAAGATAAGATTCCAGAAAATATGCCCGAAATCACCATGAAAAAAAGCATAGGAAGCAATTGTCCATGGGCGATAGAGTAAGTCATCAAAACTTGCAGACAGTTGAAACCAAGTAAAAAACTGATCGAAAGGGACAGAAAACAGAAATAACACGGTTCGGAAAAGAAAAGGCAAAACAAAGCATGCGACCAAAATAACGATAAGCCGCTCTACTACCCCAAAAATTTGGTATTGATATTTCATCTGATCAATAAAATTCATAAATCCCAACGGTTGTTGTTAAACTGCTGTTTTTTCCAATACCACATAATCGCAAATCCAGTTAAGGCTCCGCCAAGATGGGCAAAATGCGCAATTCCTGTCGAATATTTGCTAAAACCAAAAAATAGATCACCAACTAAAAGAATCGGGACAAAGTATTTAGCTTTGATAGGTATGGGTAAGAAAATAATCATCAACTCCGTGTTAGGAAATAAGAAGGCGAATGCAACAAGAACCCCATAGAGTGCGCCAGAGGCGCCTACCATTTGCAAATTAAATACGGATCTAAAGTCATCATATTGTTGTAAATTTAAATTTCCTGTAGCAGAGAGTATGTCATTTAATTGGTTAATTTGCAAATAATTAATTCCGAGCTGAAGTGCAGCAGCTCCAAGACCAGTGGAAAAATAGAAAAACAAAAACTTATTTCTACCCCACATTTGAGCTAATGTACCA
>MDTE01015164.1_pt1 | contig 17493 bp, 16 predicted proteins | sample 811231 | NCBI WGS metagenome assembly MDTE01 (sample SAMN05326651, study PRJNA326480) | marine metagenome | isolation source: seawater | place: Indian Ocean: Red Sea | collected 2010
CCTTAGCTTGCAGAAATACAGGGCTGGTAGGATCAAGGGGACGAGGTTCTCCCAATTTAGCCCATATTATGTGTTAGGAGCTCCATTACGAATTTTGAACTCCATCAAATATAATGACATTGCGGGCAACTTCCCCAGTTTTTAGTTGATCGAGCGCAGAATTAACTTGATTAAGCTCTATGTGCTCATTTAGCAGCTTATCAAGCTTTAGTTGTCCGGAAAGATAGAAGTCAACATACCTAGGCATGTCTATGCGAAACCGATTAGAGCCCATTTGACATCCAATTAATTTCTTTTCTTGTAGGAAATCTGCGGCATGGATTTCTATTTTCATGCCATATGGTACCATCCCTATTATGGTTGCTGTACCACCTGGACGCAGCATCTCAAACGCTTGCTCTGTAGTTTTCTTCAGGCCAATCGCCTCAAAGGAAAAATGTACGCCGCCCGATGTCAGTTCCTTAATATGTTCGACTGGGTCGGCCTTGGTCGCATTTACAACTTCCGTTGCCCCAAAATCTTTAGCAAGTTCTAGCTTATCTTCGACCTGGTCTACGGCAATTATTCGTCCTGCCCCGGAAAGAAAGGCGCCGTTAATGCAAGATAAACCTACACCACCGCATCCAATTACGGCCACTGTTGCGCCAACCTCAACTTTGGCGGTGTTATGAACTGCGCCAACACCAGTGGTCACACCACATCCAATAAGGGCCGCTTTATCTAAGGGCATGTCATTCCGAATTTTTACGAGAGCATGTTCATGGATTAGCATTTGTTCAGCGAATGATGAGAGATTCGCAAATTGTTCTATTTTTCCATTTTCTTTGAATAGGCGAGGGGCTTCGCCCTTGGGACGTCGCGTCTCTTTTCCGTTACAAATGGATGGATGGCCAGTAATACAGAATTCGCAGTGACCGCAAAAAGCGGACAGGCAGGTGATAACATGGTCGCCAGGTTTAACATAGGTGACATCCGCCCCCACTTGCTCCACAATCCCCGCCGATTCGTGCCCCAGTACGACTGGTAATCGGTAGGGATACAGCCCCTCCACAAAATGCAAATCGCTATGACAAACACCAGCCGCCGCTGTTTGAACTAAGACCTCTTTAGCACGCGGCTTATCAATGGTTACGTCCTCTACTACGAGAGGTTTTCCAACCTCATGAAGTACGGCAGCTTTCATGGTGGTGCCTCGTGTCTAGTTTTGCAGAGAGATTAGCGTGGCTTTCAAAATATGGCAATCATGGTGCCTGAATGCAGGAACTTTTTTGGTGCTCATGTTTGAGACGCTCTGGCATCAATTCATCTTTTGGCAAAGCAGGGTCCATAATATCCCATGGTTGAGCGCTTGATACATAAATATCCCTGCTAGGTTTATACCATTCAGGATTATCGAGGCTTCCTGCATAAAGGACTTTCCCTCCCGGGCGTGCTCCATTTTCTAAGAAGAGGGGAGATCCGCAAGACGTGCAAAACGCCCGCCGCATTGGGTGCCCCTTATCGGCTATCGTCTCAAACCAATTAGGTTTTCCTTTGATTAGAAAAAATTCTTCGGCGCGGATTAAAACGGCGGCAAAATATGCGCTGCCTGTCGCTCTTTGGCAATCTCTGCAGTGGCAATTACCCATATATCTAGGGGTGCCGGTACATTTATAGCGAATGGCTCCGCAGGCACATCCTCCCGTGAATGGAATATCCATTATTTACTCCCTTTCTTTCTTACTATTAAAAACACGTTGCATATACGAAGATGCCTCTCTCTTGGCTCAGATCCAACGGGTTCTCACGTTGTGCTGCAAGGTGTAATGCACTAGTTCAGAGGGAAGTATTTAAGAAATCTATAAGTATTTTTGATACGGCCTCCGCTTGTTCTTGTTGAACCCAATGGCCTGCGTTCTCTACTAGATAGCAGCCACGCATGTCGGTTAAGGCTGAGTTTTTCATTGCTTCAAAGGCGCCAGGTTTTTGATATATGCCCCAATCTTTGTTACCAGCAATGAAGGCAGAAGGCACGTCAATGGTACGACCAATAAATTCTTGAAGTTCAATAGCGAACCTTCCAGTGGTTCCAACACGATAGTATTGCAGTCCTCCTTGGAATCCAGTTGAAGAGTATGTATCCGCGTAGAAACGGAGTTCTTTATCACTCAGCCATGTGCACTGACGGATGTGTTCCGCAGAAGGCATTTCTGTCTCAACAGTTTCTGGCATGGTTTGGTTGAGGTTCATAACATAGTAGGTTGGTAATTTTGCAAGTTCCGTGGCCGACCAAGATATTAAGGGGTGAGGTTTATTTTTTATCCAATCCGCGCTCTTATGGTGATAATAGGCGCGGAGAAATTCAAGCATACCCTGCCTGCAGTTTACCATTTCGTCATTTGCTTCACGGCTGGAATAGTACCACTGGTAGTGTTTGCGAGGTGGAGAGAGATTGGCCAAGGCGTCGTGTATATCGTCTTGATGAGTTTTATGGTAACACCCAGGCTTTTGAAGTTGAGGTACCCCGCCAAATGGTGCGCTCATTAACACGACTGACTTAAATATGTCGGGCCGAGCTAATGCGCTATAGGCGGCTACTGGGCTTCCGAAGTCGTGTCCTACAACGGAACAGCTTTCATGTCCCAATGCTGAAAGAAGGCCCATGTTATCTTTTAGAAGATTGGAGAAGCTGAACTTTTCTAAATCACCATCAAAATCATCACTCCATCCAGTAGTAGCTCCGTATCCCCGAAGATCTGGTGCTATTACGTGGTAGCCGTGGGCGGCTAGTGGTAGAATGACCTTACGCCAACTATAGGCAAGTTCTGGGAACCCGTGCAGCAAAAGAACGCAATGCTTTCCTTGTTCCTCAAACCCCGCTTCTAAAAAATTTACATTCAGCCCATTAGAATTATCAATGGCCCTTGCGCGGATGCCTGCTGGCAATTCAGGGTACTCCGGTTTTCGAATTTCGATCATAGTAATTATGCTTTTCGGTCCGTGGATATTTTGGGGAAAGGCTGCACTAAAATTAATTTATTCCCTAGGTGTTCGGAAGAAGTCATATCTGCTCGACGATTTTATTTTTAATTCAACTCCAACAGTATCCCGCATGATTGTTACAGGAATAAGACTTCCGGCTTCACCGACACTCCATACCCTTCGATAAAGGTCAGCTACATCTTCGATTGGGTTTTTATCCACTCGCAAAATAATATCCTCAGGTTGAAGTCCAGAGTGGTCGGCAGGCCCTTCTGGTGATACGTGTATTAAGGCTGGCCCTTTCTGGGTATCGGCGGCAAATATACCCAACCAAGGCCGAGGCGGGCGTTGCGCACGCCCTTTTGAAAGTAAATCGTCTAAAATAGGTAGCAAAAGCTCAGTTGGGACAAACATATTTCCTTGAGACTGTGTAGTTCGCTCTGCTATTTCATCGAGTAATAGCGACCCTATCCCTTTGATACGACCATCCGTGCCTACAAGCGGTGCGCCACTCCATTTTGGGTGGGCCGGTGAGGTGAAAATTGCGTTTTCAATTAAATACTCCCAATACCCGGCAAATTCCTGTCTTCCCACAACGTTGGTGCGCACTGGCGGTTCCTCGTCGCCATAGGCTACCACACATACTTCCTCTCCTTCGCTTAGACTAGAGGAGTCTCCAAGTTCCATGGGTGTGAGGTTTAATGGCTCGCGAGCACGTGCTAGGCCAAAACCCGATTCGAAGTCGTATCCCACAAAATCAGCCGCTACCCATTCAGAGTTCTGGTTACGAATCCAAATACGATTTGACTCTAGAAGAAGGTAGCCAATCGTTAATACAGTCCCATTGTTATCAATGAGTACGGCACTTCCTTCTCTCTCAGAACCCAGGTAGGAAGCGGTGTGAGCCTGAGAAGGAACTTCCGCTCGTATAGCTGTGACCGAATGAAGATACTCACTGCTTTTGAGTGCGGGTTTCAATACTATATTTTTGCTTGGCTCTGCTTTTTTTGGGCCGTCGCTTTCGGTTTCAGACACTGGATGTCCTCGTTGCTGAGTGAGTAACATTTTCTCTGTAATTCATGATCAACTATAACACAATACCATTTATGGGTGACCTTATAATCTGGATTGAATTCTTCTGGTGAACTGAGCGGTGGGGGTATTTATGATACTTTAGTTAGTTAGGTGATTTATCTAAAACAAGGCGTGTTTTATCTCTCCAGAGGGATTTTTCTGCGAAATAAGGGGAGTAATATAAGGGCTAGGAGGGAGAGCAGAGCAGTACTCTTTGTTACATCGTTAAAGGCCATGATCATGGCTTGTTGGGTAACCAAGTCAATCAACAGGGTTAATCCAGCGTGGTCGGCGGTAGGGGATTCACCGTATTGTCCTCTAAAAAGATTTCTAAGCGTTGGGATGGATTCTCCAACGGATGGTTGGTCAAATGAGACGGTATCTGCAATTTCCGAGTAATGGCGGATGGTGTTGTTCTCCAATTGGGTGCTGCCAACTGCTATTGCAATTGCGGCACCAAGCCGCATAAAGAGACTGTACAGGGAACTGGCATTTTTGACCTTTGTAGTCTCGATAGACCCAAGGGCTAGTACGACACAGGAAAGCCAACAAAATTGTGAGGAGATTCCTCTAATTACTTGGGGAAGGATAAGTTCGGAAAAGCCGACATCAGCTGTTAAGTTTCCTTGCAGCCAATTACCAATTGCCATTCCGCCAAATCCAATGAGTGCAAGCCAGCGCAAATGCAAAACACGGACAGCCATTCCGGCTAGAGGACTGGAAAGTCCCATGCTGATGCCTAACACCACGATTATTGTGCCTATTTGGAACGTATCAATAGCTCGAACTTCGGCTAGATAGAGGGGTAATAAAAAGAAGGGTACAAAAAATACAGCACCATACATGAAGGTATAAAAGCAACCAATTGAGAAATCCCTATTGGCAAAAATAGTCAGGTCTACAACTGGGTGTTTGCAGGTCAATTCTCTCCAAATGAATAAATAGGCAGATATCGCGCCGGTTGCGGTAAAAGCTAAAATTAGTTTTGAGGCAAACCAGTCATGTCTTTTTCCTTCTTCGAGCACTACGATCAAGAATAGTAATGCTATGGCGGCCAGTGAGATTCCTAGAAAGTCAATGTTTTTTGCAAGTCCGAATTCGGCTTTATCGATTTTGATAAACACGATAGAAGCAAACATAAGGATAATCCCAACTGGTACACTAAGCCAAAACATCCAGCGCCAGCCAAGTGCTTCGGTAATCCAGCCTCCCACAAGAGGAGCAATAGCGATTGGGGTGACTAAGACAAATGACAAGATGGTCATTACAATGGTCTGCCTATTTTTCGGGAAAACGTGGTAGGTCGTCGCGAAAACGAGTGGCATAAGTGCACCACCGCAAAATCCCTGCAATGCACGGAACACAATCATGGATTCTATGTTCCAGGCTACGCCGCAGCCTATACTTGCCAACGTAAATCCAAATAGACATCCTGCAAATAGCCATTTGGTCGAAAATAACCTGCACAGCCATCCTGCTAATGGCAGCATGATAACCTCGGCAATCAGTGCTGATGTAAGGACCCAACTGATTTGTTCTGGCCCAATTGCCAGTCCACCCTGAATTTCCTTGAACGAGCTGTTGACGATCTGGATGTTAATCAATCCTAGATATGTAGCCATGCACATGATGACAAAACCGGTCAAAGTCGAGGGAGTTGGTTGGTTTTCTGTGCTTTGCACTGGACTAATTTCCTGTCAAAGGGCGTGGCGGGTTCGGGTCCGAGCCCCTACCCGTCAGGGCACTTAGGTCATATAACTAGCGGCGTTTGGCGCATTGTCAGGTGATTTTGCGTCTAGGGATGATCGTGCCAAATCTTTGTTGGTTAACTTTTGTCGAATCAAGGGCAGATGTTCGCGGCCCCAATATAGCTCTCCATCTAGGACATACATTGGAACACCGAAAACTCCAATGGCTTCCGCTTCCTCTCGTATTGCATCGTGGAGAGCTGGTCCTTTGCCCACAACAAAGTCCTGGAACTTTTCTGTATTGACCTTTGCTTCCTGCAGTACAGCCTTAATGATCTCAGAATTTTCAATATCTAGCTCCCTGCGCCAAAATCGTTTGAATATCATATCGCTATAAGGTTCAGCCTTTCCCTGCTCCTTGGCGAACAAGAGCCCCATGTTGGCCAATGTAGAATCCCAGATTTTTTGAGGTCCGCGGACAGTTAGACCTGTCAGGTTAGCATACCTTCGGGCGTCCATGTACGAGTACCGAACTCGCCTCCACTGGTGTGCGCTACGTTGTTCCTCTATTACATTCCCTTGCTTGTCCACTGTTGCACTACCAAGAAAATCAGGTATATCCAAGGTATACGGGAGCCACTCTATGGCTACGAGAAAATCTTTTTCCAACTTCAAGGTCGGTTCGATCGCCAAATAAGCGTAGGGGCTTTTGTAGTCTATGTAGACGGTAATAGGCTCTTGCATAGTCATCTCCCACCCCTTTGACATTAACACTTACTACACATAGAAGAAACGTTGGAACGAACTAATCGCTTGATATTAATTACTGCATTGTTTGGCAAAGTAGTATTTTTTTTAACCTCTACGCGGATGTCTGCAAGTGGTATTTGATCTACGAGGATATTGATGAAAATTTTACTGAGTGTTGGGGTATTACTTGTCTTGTCGATGGTAACAGTCAGGGATGCGGCCTTAAGCAACGATAATTTTGCGGGGATCTTTTCTCCTGCTTTCAGTGAAATTAGTGGCTATGTGTCAGGAGAGGTTTCGTTTTTTCCGAAAGTCGGTTTGGCCGGTGCGGAAGATAGGGCCCGGTTTTCCTTGGCCGTGGAACCGGAATATTATTTGGAGTATGATGGGGGGGCTACCATAACTTTCAGGCCCTTCTACCGATTTGATTCTGTGGACTCCAGCAGGACTCACGGCGATGTGAGAGAGCTTTTGTTTCAATCTTCCGGAATGGATTGGTATCTGAGCCTTGGAGTAGGCAAGGTTTTTTGGGGAGTGGTGGAATCCAAGCATCTCATTGACATAGTGAACCAGACAGATGTTGTTGAGGGTCCTAATGGGGAGGCTAAGTTAGGGCAGCCTATGGTGCATTTATCCACTGACTTAGGGCTGGGGTTTTTGGATTTTTTGGTCATGCCTTATTTTCGTGAGAGGGAATTCCCATCCCGAAGTGGGCGCTTCCGAGATGTACTACTGGTTGATTCAGCTAAGAGTAGCTACGAGACCAAGCTCGAGCAGTGGCACCCTGATGCCGCTATGAGGTATACTGTGAGCCTTGGAAACTGGGACTTAGGGCTTGCTCAATTCTATGGCACCAGCCGAGAGCCGAGCCTTGCTCTTGGGGTTACCGATGACGGGAACACAGTGTTTGTTCCGACCTACGAGGTAATTTCACAGACAACTCTAGATCTTCAGCTCACCAGTGGTGTGTGGCTGTGGAAGTTAGAGGGAATGGTAAGATCAGGCCAGAAGAATGTTTTTGGTGTGGAACAGAATTATTACTCTGGTGTTGGAGGCGTCGAGCATAACATATATGGTTTCGCTGGAACCTATGCAGATTTGGGCATATTGGTCGAGTACATGAGGGATAGCAGGTTAACCGCAGCAACCGACCCTCTCAGCAACGATATTTTTATTGGCACTCGCTTAGCCTTAAACGATGAAGCGGATAGCCAGGCGTTGTTGGGTGTCCTTCAAGCCACCAACTCGAGTACACGACAATATTTTGTAGAGGCAAGCCAAAGAATATCGGATGGGGTAAAGCTAACCTTGGAAGCCCAGTTGTTTAGTGCCGTAGAGTCCAATGATCCACTGCAAGGCCTAAGGGATGACGATTTTTTGCGTCTGGAATTGGCCTATTATTATTGATTTTGGCTAATTTTGGGCCAAAGAGTCAAAAAAGCCTACTTAATAAGGGATTTTTTGGGGTAATGACTTGAACGAATCGGCTTCCATTTCTAAATTAGCCGAGAGATTTATAGTACTCTTCCCCAATATGAATAAGGGCAATTGTGCTAACTAGATATAGAGAATAGAGACTAAGGCAACTAAGGGTTGTAGAAAGGTTGATGATGGCCACCTTGATAGAGGTGGAATCCTTGTCGAAGCGATTTGGTTTGATCCAAGCTGTTGACTCGGTTTCCTTCAATGTACAACGGGGCGAGGTTCTCGGGTTTCTGGGCCCTAATGGTGCGGGTAAGTCTACAACCATGCGAATGATTACAGGTTTTCTTTCGCCAACTTCAGGAACAGTTCAGTTGTGTGGACACGATGTTTCTGAGAACGGGCTATGGGCGCGCAAGAATTTGGGATATTTGCCAGAGGGTGCGCCATTATACGGAGATATGAATCCGTTAGAGTTTCTCCGTTTTACTACTAGCGTTCGTGGAGTAGAGAAGGAGAGCGCTAGTAAAAGTATTTCCAGGATGGTTGACCAACTTGGTTTGGGGCCCGTGCTGGGGCAACCCATAGATACATTATCAAAAGGATTTAAGAGGCGAGTTGGTTTGGCACAGGCTGTGCTGCACGATCCCGATGTCCTCATTTTGGATGAACCCACTGATGGATTAGACCCTAATCAGAAGAGAGAGGTTAGAAGGTTGATAAGGGATATGGCCCGTGCCAAGGCTATAATCATATCTACGCATCTCCTCGAGGAGGTAGACGCTGTTTGTACGCGAGCCATGTTAATTAACAAGGGAAAAATAGTGGTTGATTGTACGCCCGACGATTTGGCGGCTCGGTCACGATACCGGAACGCTATAACTCTTCGAGCATCAATAGAGACTGGGGACGATCTTCGCATTACGTTAAAAAGTATGCCTGGGGTTTCATCCGTTGAAGTCTTCAGTGGGGATGATGGGCAGGACCGCTGGATTGTCTTTCCTGAAAAAGGAAGGCTTATGGTTAGTGAGGTGACGCGGCATCTTCAAGACAAGGGGTGGGGCATAGATGAGCTGCGTGTAGATAGTGGTCGCTTAGATGATGTGTTTCGTGATTTAACGATTGGAGGAGACCGCTAGGACGCCGTTTGGTGCCAGCGTGTGTAGACTATGGATCAAACAATCAGCATTTTTAAGCGTGAGTTTTCGGGGTACTTTTTAACGCCGATAGCGTATGTCTTTATCGTAATTTTCCTTTTCATGAATGGCGTGTTCACTTTTTTTATGGGCGACCTCTATGCGAGAGGACAAGCAGATCTGGAGCCTTTTTTTACATGGCACCCTTGGCTCTATTTGTTTCTTATACCAGCGCTTTCAATGAGACTTTGGGCGGAGGAACGTCGCTCAGGCACAGTCGAGCTTTTAATGACACTTCCAGTCACAGTGTGGCAGGCGGTTTTAGCAAAATACTTGGCTGCGTGGGCATTTACAGGGATAGCTCTGCTGTTGACCTTCCCTGTATGGGTTACCGTAAATTATCTTGGGGATCCAGATAATGGCGTGGTTATTGCTGCTTATCTGGGAAGTTTCTTGATGGCTGGAGCTTATTTGGCTATTGGGAGTTGTATTTCTTCCTTAACAAAAAACCAAGTAATAGCATTCGTTATTACGGCTGTAGTATGCTTCTTATTTACGGTTACGGGCCTGCCAATGATTACCAATCTCTTTGCAGGTTGGGCGCCCCAACTAATAGTGGAAGCAGTCACTTCTTTGAGTTTCGTATCCAACTTTCAGGACCTATCTCGGGGTGCAGTGGACCTCCGAAATCTAGTGTATTTTGTATCGTTGATAGTGTTCTGGCTTTTCTTAAACACGATAGTCCTTAGTAATCGTGACGGGGCATAGAGAGGGCATCTTATGGCCGAAAAATTGATTCAAAGAAAGAAGGCGTTCGGAGCCGTTGCTGTTTCCCTTGCGCTTCTTCTTCTCTTGGCGGTGAATATTTCTAGTAATACCGCGCTTAGGGGGTTGAGAGTAGATCTGACGGACGACAAGTTGTTCACTCTATCTTCAGGGACAAAGAGTCTATTGAATAGTTTGGAAGAGCCGGTTCGACTCCGTTTGTATCTTACACAAAGTCTAGCTAACCAATATCAACCTATTCAGGACTATTCGAGGAGAGTAAGGGATTTATTGGCAGAGTATGTGGCTGATTCTGGTGGGAAGGTAACATTGGAAGTAGTCAATCCTGAGCCATTCTCAGATGCAGAGGATGAAGCTGTAGCATATGGCTTACGAGGGGTGCCCGTCGACGCCGCTGGCGATAAGTTGTATTTTGGGTTAGTTGGCACCAATACAGTTGATGATAAATCTGTGATCGAATTCTTCTCTCAAGAACGCGACGCATTTTTAGAATATGATTTGACACGTCTGGTTTACGAAATTTCAACGGAGAGCAAGCCTGTAGTTGGAGTTATCTCGTCTCTAAATATGTTTGGGGGGACGGGAGATCCACAGCGTGGTGAACCTGCTCAGTTGCCTCCCTGGACTATAATCACCCAGCTGCAACAGATGTTTGATATACGTCTGGTAGGGCTAGATGAGATTAATAATGAGTTGGACATGCTTTTGGTTGTGCACCCAAGAGACTTGTCACCCATGGGTCGTTATTCGATCGATCAATATGTGCTTGGTGGGGGCCGAGCTCTGATTTTTGTGGATCCATTATCTGAAGAGGGAGCGAGAAATCCCGACCCAGAAAATCCCTTGAACCCGCAAGGCTCTAACTTGCCTGACTTGCTGGCTGCTTGGGGTGTGGAAATGGATGCAGGAATGATTGTGGCGGACGGCGCTGCGGCTCAGAGAGTCCAAACAACTTCCAATGGGAGGTCCATCGTTATTCCTTATTTACCTTGGCTTGCCTTTGAAGAAGTAAATTTTAATCAAGACGAAATAGCAACAAGCCAATTGGGCCGTGTTACTGTGAGGAGCGCGGGTCATCTGAAAAAACTGCAAGACGTTGAGGTGGACTTTATTCCCCTGATTCAAACTTCGACTAGCACGATGTTGTTGGAACGTTTTAAGGTTCAGTTTGGAGGGGATCCTAAAAGGTTGCTTGATGATTTTGTCCCAGAGGGTAATAGTCATACGGTGGCTGTCCGCATCACTGGTGAAGTCCAAACGGCGTTTCCAGGAGGGCCGCCCTCTGAAGAGAGTGAGCAAATGGTCGAGGCCGTGCCTCCGTCTCATCTTGTAAAATCAAAAGGCCCAATAAATATCGCAATAATTGCGGATAGCGATATTTTAGTAGATAGTTCGTGGGTTCAGAGCCAGCAATTCCTAGACCAAGTGCTTGCGATTCCTATGGCAGATAACGGTGCCTTGATCGCCAACCTGATAGAGTTGTTTGGTGGTGGTCCGGAGTTAATTGGTTTGAGGACCAGAGGCACTGGGCAGAGGCCATTTGTGATTGTGGACCAACTTCAGAGGAAGGCGGAAATAAAATTTCGGGAGACAGAACGAGGTCTTCAGCAGAGAATGGAAGAGACCGAACGCAAACTTAGTGAAATGAGAAGGTCGGACACTGATTCTCTAGAGCTTTTAACTGTGGAGCAGTCGGTAGCTATCGAGGCATTTAAGGTTGATTTGCTAACGATACGGAAGGAGCTACGGGATGTGCGTCATGAATTACGGAAGGATATTGAGGGACTTGGTACGTTATTAAAAGTTCTCAATATTGGTGGAATACCGGTACTTGTCGGTATCGTAGCTTTATTGGTGTTTTTAGTGCGACGTCGTCGTCGGCTCCGTAGTCTCGGTGTACACTAAGAGCTATAGATATTTTTGCATAGGATAATAGTAGGGTATGCGACGAAATAGCTTATTTGGTTTGGGGCTGGCCGCGGTTGCCGCGGTTGTTCTTACGATTGTGTTGGTCGGCCGGGAGGCATCAGAAAACCAAACACTGGATGGCAACGAGAGAATGTTTCCGGAATTAATGGGCCGGGCCAACGATGTATCTATTGTAGAGGTCGTTAGTGGTGGAGGTGAGAAATTTTCTATTGAACGAGTGGGCGAGCGTTGGGTTGTGCCACAAAAGAGTAATTATCCTGCTGAATTTGAGGTGGTGAAGAAGATAATAATGGATGTTGCTGAGCTGGAATTAACTGCACGGAAGACGAATGATCCGGAGCGTCATGGAGTCCTCGGTTTAGCCGGTCCATCGGCCGAGGTAGGGAGTGCTTTGGCTGTTCGGTTATTGGATCAAGGGGGTGTCTCATTAGCTTCGTTGCTTGTCGGGGATAAAGATCGCTCTGGGCGGGACCTGAGGTATGTTCGGTACCCGAATGATAATCAAGCGTGGCTCGGAAGTGGTGGTCCAGAGGTTGCTGTGGATTTGCTCGGTTGGGTTGATAAGAAGTTAATGAGTATACGGCATGATCGAGTTCGAAAGATTTTCTTCTCACATAAGGATGGGAATAGCGCGGAATTGGAACGTCTTGATCGTGCCTTATTTAAGTATTCGGTAAATAACCTTCCGTCAGGAATGAAGACGGCATCTCCGGCGATTGTCAATGCATCAGGGGGAGCCTTGTCGTTTCTCCAGTTTCTTGATGTAAGGCCGTTATCTGAGATAGATGCTGGAGCAGAGCCTGTGACCCGCACAAAATTGCAAACGTGGGATGGGCTTATAGTAACTGTATCTATGTTTGAACTTGACGATTTGATTTGGGCTCATATCAGTGCTGTTTTTGATCAACAGCTCCTTGTCCCGTTGGAGAAGTCAGTGGAAGCTGAAGACAGCAGTGAGGGCTTGGATAAAGTTCGATCCATGCAGCGGGAGGCTCAAGAGATAGAGAGCCGGCATAGCCAGTGGGTTTATCTGATAGAGGATGAAAAGATACAGAAGCTGCGCCGAAGGTCAGAGGACCTCATGACGCCTGATATTCCTGAAGAAGGTTCTGATGTATCCCCTGCCGTTGAGCCGAGTGAATAAGATTTGGGTTAATCTATTCCTTGCTTCCTAACATGGCCGACCCTAATGACCGAGGGTCTCTTAGCGACCAACGGCCCCCATCCACGGTGGATAGAAAATTCCCTATTATCCCATTAAAAATATCGGGCTCTTCTAGATTAATTGTGTGGCCGCTCCTTGGAAGAATGCTGAGGCCCGCACTTGGTATTGTGCGTTTTAGATAGAGTGATGGTTCTAAGCATGGCTCGTCCTCATCGCCCGTAACTATCAAGGTTGGCACTAAAAGTTCCTTTAGCTCATCTTGTATATCGTAAAGTGAAGGCCTGGTTTTTTGATATCCTCGCATGGTATTAGCTGCCCCCGTGGCGGAGTGCTCTGATAATTGCCTTTTGAATTCTGCCCAACCACGGGGATTTTTGTTTTGGAACTGCACTCTGGTGCTGCTCTCTGCGTAAAAATCCGCTACTGCTTGGGAGCCATTGCGATCATACTCGAGGGCTACTTCTTCCGCATCCGCTATAAATTTCTCCCTATTATTCTTGTCTGCTCCGTAACCACAGCCAGTGACCGATAAGCTTAATGCTCTCTGAGGGTGCCGTAAGCCAAAGTGGAGCGTCGCAAATCCACCCATTGAGAGGCCGACTATATGGGCTTTTTCAATGCCGAGGTGATCCAGAAGCTGGGCGGCATCGTCAGCTTGGATATCTTGTTTGTAGCATTCAGGCTCAGGTGGTATGTCTGATGGAGGGTAACCCCTTGCGCTATAGCATATACAACGATATCGAGAAGAGAAGTGGCGCATTTGTGGCTCCCAACTTCGATAGTCGCCAGCAAATTCGTGAATAAACAAAATAGCTGTCCCGCTTCCCGATTCCTCGTAGTAGAGTTTGACTCCGTCAGAGTTGGCGTATGGCATATCGACCTCAGTATCAATGGACAATATTATAATTACCAGGCGCAAAGTACGATATCGCTTTTAAACTCGCAAATATTTCACCAGAGATAAAAGTTTTTTTTTCCTAGGCCTATGGGCCATCGCCCTTCAGAAAATAATTGGAACTTTAATTGGATGGGGTGGTCGGAGGCCCCCTCAGCGAGCAACCAGAGGACGTTGTCGTAGGCTGCTTCAGCAAGTGCTCCCGCTGCTGCTTTGGGTAAGAAGTCAGTTTCAGAACCAGAAGAGAGCCCAGCTGGGACACTAATACTAACTTTGTTGGCTATTTTGGAGATCTGGTCCAAGGACAAATTTAATAAACCATCACAGTTGCGTGGCGTCTGAACAACAATCGCTTGTTCCCTTAAAGTTCGTCGTACCGTTAGCTCTGTAAAACCGTTGAAATCGGCGTTTTGGGCAGATTTCATGACTACTTTGGCTTCTTCCCAATTCTTAGGGATCTTTATCGGAGCACCCCCGTTGCCAGTTACATCTAGGTATTGGTTAGCAATCACGGAGATATTGGGTGTTAGTTTACTCCCTAGATTATTGAACCAATTAATATCATCAAGGGAGTGCAGAAAAGTTTCTAGGTCCATTAAACAGTGTGCTGTCATTTGTTTCGGGAAGATTATGTTTGCGTTGCAGGGAGCTGGAGTCCCAAATCAGTAACTACCTGGTTGGCTTGCGATAAGTAATCTTCCCTCATCTCCTCGTTCTTTCTCTGCTTGATGCCCCATTTTCTGAATATACTATTATTTTGCGATCCAGAGCGGCCAAAAAATGCTGGGAGCATTGGGAAATAGCGATTTATTGCCTCCTGTACTTCTTCCTTTTGTTCAGCGTGTTTGCAAAGTTCGGTGCAATATGACTTCCCAAAATCAGCATGGAATCGTTCTTCAGGCATAGTGATGCGGGCAAGTTGTTGAAGGGGATAGAAACTGCACTGCAATAGGTCCTCGACTTGAAGAATCTCCCCTAAATCGGCAAGCAATTTTATGACGCAGAACTCTGGCCATGTTGTTAATGGAAATTCAAAAATCGACAAAGGTTTTTTATTCTCTGGGGTCATGTTTGCCAATGGAATATTAAGTTTTGCACCCAGATCTCTGAATCGGACGTGGTGGCCGTACTCCTCCATGGCGACGCGGCAGGTCAGCCATTTGGAATATGGATCTGGTGCTAAGCCTATGGCTGGTTCGTCAAATACTTGTGCGCCGTAGAGTTCATTAACAGCGTGGCTGATCACAATTTTTTTTACTGCTTCCCTATACTCCAAAGGCATTTCGTGGAATGCCTCTACAGTTTTGACTTGTAGTTCATTATGCATGTGTTGTTTCCTACACTAAGGGTTCAGTATTAAAGGCTTCGAGGTCTGTTTCCAGGGCTAAGAAGTGAGGTTGAAGATTTTTCTCAACTGCATCGGCCAGACTTTCCAATCCTGTTTTTGTCGAAAGTTGTTGTATTGTTTTTGTTGTGGGGCGGGGTTGGCTGAAAAGGAACACTTCTTTTCCTCGAACCATAAAAAGCTGCCCAGTTATATTTTTTGCACGTGGTAAACACAAATAACATACGAATTGTGCAACATATGCGGCCGACACTTTGAGCGCCCGGCTTTTGTATTCTGCTTGAAAGTCATTAGCAGCTTGAATAGTTTCTGTTACCCGGGTCGCGGCAAATGGGGCTATGGCGTTACAGGTTATGCCAGAACGGGCCATATCGTGAGCAACACAACGAGTGAGTCCAACTATTCCTGCTTTACTACTTCCATATGCTGACTGGCCAAAATTTCCATAAAATCCAGCAGTAGAAGTTATATTGACGATTCGTCCTCGGTCGTACGCCGGATCTACTTTAGACTGTTGTCTCAGGATGGGTGTGGCTGCGTTAAGCACATAAAAGTAGGCAGATAAATTGTTGGTTACAACCGCGTTCCAATTCTCCGGATTACTCTTGAAAATGAATTCGTCGCGCAGAATGGCCGCGTTGTTAACGATAACATCTATTCTTCCATACTTTTGCTTGGTTTCCTGTACAAGTTTTGCAGCAGCGTGGGGCTTGCTCAGGTCTTCCACAAAAGCCATGGTTTTGGGCCCAAGTTGCTCGGCTACGATGGCCGCCGCTGAGGGATCAGGATTTTCTCCGGTAATGTTGACCCCTGAATCAGCTACGACCACATTAGCCCCTTCACTCGCCATACGCTTTGCGATCGCAAGCCCGATTCCAGTGGCAGATCCTGTAACTATTGCTACTGTCCCATCAAGGTTACTCATTGCTCTGTGGTATCCAGTTTGGCTTTGTCTGCTTCGGTGTAAAAAGCATCAGCGTGGCAGTCTTCTCGGCGCATTCCTAGAAGCTCAAACTTTTGAACTGCATCTTCTACCATTATAGGGGGGCCGGCTATATAGGATTTGCATCCATCTAAATCACCAAAATCGCTTACTACAGCGTCAGCGACTAATCCGGCGCGGTATGCCCCTCCTCCTGATGTTTCAGACATAACCGGCACATATGTGAGATTGCTATGCATGTCGGATAAGGCCTTGAGTTCTTCTTCTAAGTATAGGTCTCCGGGTGTGCGAACACCAAAATATAAATAAATTCCTTGTTTCATTCCCTTCTTAAGGGCGGACTCCACTATGCATTTAATGGGAGCAAGGCCTGTCGATCCTGCAAGAGCGATAATGGGTCCACTATGAGATTCGCGGAGATACGAGACGCCATAGGGGCCGTCCACCTGCACATTATCTCCAATCTTTAGATTTGACAAAATATGATTACTCACTTTGCCATCAACAACTTGGCGAATATGAAACTCCAGTTCATTTTTCCCTGGGAGGTTGGCCATAGAAAAATCTCGCGGTGGCATGCCGTCAAATTGCAATGAAGAATATTGGCCTGGAGAAAAGTCATAAATCTCTCCGAGCGCTATTTGGGTGCGGACAATGTAGATGTCATGCGTGGACTTGATTACTTCACTAATTTTGGAGTTCATTGACCTATGAGGATGATTGATGACCTCATCTTGTCCTAAAGGACTGAGTTCGCAGTCGCTCAGCGGAATGGCCCTGCAGGCCAGGATCAAATTCTGTTTCTTCTCTTCCTCAGTCAGTGCAAACTCAGAGTAGGGGGCTAGTTCTACTTCTCCACTGTACAGCTCAGATTTACAGGCGCCACAATTACCTGATTTGCACCCACAAGGGTAGTCAATGCCTTCTTCTAAGGCCTGCTCGAGAATAGTTTTCCCATCGGCTATATTGAGGGACTTTGCGTAGGATCGTAAATTAATGGTATGGGGCACTTAGACAAAACTCCTATTAATGAGGTTATGTGAGTTTGTGCCGTAATATCGTGGGAATTTCAATCTTGATCAGTGTGGGTGGCCCTTGGCTTGTTATGGGTTATACTTAGAATTGGTCCGAAAAGAGGAACCTTGGGGGTTAAGAAAGGCTTATGACAGAACTTAAGAATGTGTCACCCGAACGTGCGGCATTTTACCAAGATATTGATAAGCATCATATGGCCCCTTTATGGGAAGTTTTCCAGAAACTCATTACTCCTGTCCCTCGGCCGGCAGCACTTCCGCATTGCTGGCACTATGAGGACGTTCGGGATTGGGTGGTGCGGGCGGGTGAGGTAATCAGCGCAAAAGAGGCTGAACGTAGGGTTTTAGTTCTGGAAAACCCTGGC
>MDTE01007695.1_pt1 | contig 17491 bp, 18 predicted proteins | sample 811231 | NCBI WGS metagenome assembly MDTE01 (sample SAMN05326651, study PRJNA326480) | marine metagenome | isolation source: seawater | place: Indian Ocean: Red Sea | collected 2010
AAAATAATCCGGTTTTCTAGTCGGGCTGAGAGGATTTGAACCTCCGACCTTCGGTCCCCCAGACCGACGCGCTAACCAAGCTGCGCCACAGCCCGCCGAAACGAACTCTAACGGTTTTATAAAGTCACGAAACAACCTTCAGGATTTTCACAAAAGAACCTGTGCGACTAAAGTCTTCCGCCGAAGGGGGAAATTTGATAAATAAACTGCTCGGCGGTCTTGTACCATTTATTGCCGCTTTAGCCGCATTTGCTTGTGGAGCTATCATGCTCGTGGCTTTAGGAGCTAACCCCTTTGTAGGTCTTGAAGCAATTTTCGACGGAGCTTTCGGCAACGGCGACAGAATTGCCGTAACAGCCGTTCGAGCCACCCCTCTTATCCTCGTCGGAGCGGGCATCACTATCGCTTTCCGTACAAATGTTATAAACATCGGCGGAGAAAGCCAGATCATCGCGGGAGCTCTTCTCGCCACTGTTACTGCTTTAGCCCTGCCCGGTCTGCCTGCTGTTATTCTGATCCCACTGATAATCGTCGCTGGTGCAGTAGGCGGCGGAATCCTCGGAGCTATCCCTGGCGCTTTGAAAGCCTACGCATCAGTAAATGAGATTCTCAGCACGATCATGCTGAACCTGATGATGGTCCAGTTCATGAACTACCTGCTTCGGGGTCCCCTCATCGACCCTTACGAACTTCAAGCAGGAACTCGCATACCTCAGACACAAAGACTTTCAGACAATGCGGCTCTCCCCTCTCTGATAGGAGACACCAGACTGCACCTAGGAGTTCTCATCGCTGTTTTAGCGGCAGGCGCCGCTTATGTTCTACTGTGGCGCACACCTATTGGTTTCCGATTAAGAGCTGTAGGCCACTCACCAAAAGCCGCAAGAGCCGCTGGAATAAATGTGAAACGAAACATCACTTTGGCTCTCACTCTTTCCGGTTCACTAGCCGGAATAGCAGGCGCCATTTTAGTTTTCGGAAGCGAAGGTCAGCGCATGGTGACAGACGGTTCTGCCACCGGTTTCACAAGCAGTGCAGGATTCAACGGTATTGTCGCCGCACTATTCGGAGGTCTCCATCCTCTATGGACAGTCCCCTCGGCTTTTCTTTTCGGAGCTCTACTAACTGGAGCCATCCAACTTCAACGAGTCCTGCAAGTTCCTTCTTCTCTTGCAGTTGCCCTTAACGGGATTATCGTAATTTTTGTAATCAGCAGTTCACGCGTTAGAGCTTGGCTTGAAAAAACACTCACCGACTCAAAATTATTTAACAAAACAAGTGACCTGAGTCCTACACGTGAAGAAATGAGCGAAACCAATGGGTGACTTTTTTACAACCAGTGTCCTTGTAGCTACAGCGGCTTCAGCCGTTAGGCTCGCCACCCCGTACCTCCTCGCCGCCTTAGGTGAAACTATAGGTCAACGAAGTGGAGTTCTTAACCTCGGCGTTGACGGCGTTATGATGCTTAGCGCCTTTTTCGCTTACTGGACTGTTCTGGAAACACGTAATCTATGGTTGGGTGTTCTAGTAGCCCTACTTGTCGGTCTGATAATGGGTGCCCTTTACGGGGTTATAACTGTCTTCTTCGAAGCGACGCAGGGTATTAGTGGAATAGGTATCTTTATTTTCGGTTTAGGTTTCAGCGATCTTCTTTTCCGCCAACAGGTTGGAACTCCTAAACCGATACGCCGTCTCCCCAATCTCGACGTTCCTCTTTTGTCCGACATTCCTTATATAGGTGAACCTCTTTTCCAACGAAACCTCCTGACTTACATTGCTTTTTTGTTTGTACCGGTAACCGTGATCGTTCTCAACAAAACAACTTTCGGTTTGAACATCCGCTCTGTAGGTGAAAACCCTCAAGCAGCAGACAGTCTGGGGGTTTCTGTCGAACGCACACGTTTTTCCGCGATAATGATCGGAAACGCTCTTGCCGGACTAGCCGGTGCCGCTCTTGTTCTGCAATTAGGAATTTTCCAGCCTCACCTGACACAAGGAATGGGATTTATCGCCGTGGCTCTCGTCTACTTTGGAGCTTGGAAACCTCTGGGAGTGATGGGTGGTGCGCTGCTTTTCGGATTGGTCAATGCAGTTGTACTTCAGTGGAAAGCACTGGGAATAATACCTGTGAGCATCTCTGACCTGGCGGGCATGGCACCAGCTTTCGTAACAATCATAGCCTTGGTGCTTTTAGCCAGAAGGGTGAACGCACCAGCGGCTCTCACTAAACCATTTGTAAGGAGTTGAAGTTTAAAAGATCGGGGAGACCCGTAAGGGAAAGGAAAAATATGAAAAACAAAATAAGGCTTTTTACGAGCCTTTTAGCTCTACTGGGATCATTTGTCTTAGTAGCATCCGCCTGCGGGTCGTCCGACGACTCTAGCGATGGTGGTGCTTTGACTATGGCTATTGTTGCTCCTAGTGCATCTGATGATCTGGCTTTCAGCCAGAGCATGGTTGATTCAGTCAATGCTCTTGATAGAGAAATTACTCTCTCAATCACAGATGGAACTTTCATCGTTGAAGAAGCAGCAGCTGCAATACGAGGCTACGCAGAAGACGGAAACGATGTCGTGATCGCTCACGGCACTCAATTCGGAGCATCTCTGGCTGAGATAGCGCCTGATTTTCCGGACACTACTTTCATCTGGGGCACAGCGACTGACACACAAGGACTAGACAATGTCTTTGCGTACTCACCAGCTTCTGATGAAGGCGGTTACGTAAACGGAGTAGTTGCAGCAGCCGTGTCGAGCACTGGGAAAATAGGTGTAGTAGGACCTGTGGAGGCAGGCGATGCTGTGCCTTACATCAATGGTTTCACCACTGCAGCTAAAGCCGGTGGCGCTGATGTAAGTGTCACCTACACAGGCTCGTTTGGTGACGTGGCTCTCGCCGCGGAAGCCGCACAAGCACATCTCGCAAATAATGCTGATGTTCTAACCGGAACAGCCCAAATGGTTGTAGGAGCTGTGGGTGTTGCTGCCGATGCTGGCGTCCCATGGTTTGGTACTCAGTCGAATCAAACCTCTTTAGCGCCTGATCTGGTAATAGCATCACAGGTTTACCACTGGGAGGTAGTACTCGAAGAGATGCTAGAACTTCGCGACAAAGGCACTAAAGGAGGCAAAGCTTTTGAAATCAATTTGGCTAATGGCGGTCTTGTAATCGAATTTAATGATGGTTACGACTTGCCAGACAGCGTGAAAGACAGCGCTGAAGCAGCAATTGCTGGCATCATAGATGGCTCGATCGATACGGGAGCTTAAACACAATAAATTTGGCTTTTCTGGGGGTGAGAATTATCACCCCCAGAAAGCTTTTTTACTGAAATGAAAATTTAATGATGGTAGAAAAAAGTAAAAACCTGCTCGAAATGAAAGGCGTCACAAAACGTTTTCCTGGTGTCGTCGCAAATAATAATGTCGACCTTGACGTCCGCTACGGCGAAGTTCACACGCTTCTTGGAGAAAACGGTGCAGGGAAAAGTACCTTGGTGAAAATACTTTTTGGTCTCTATCAGGCTGATGAAGGCGAAATTTTACTCAGAGGAGAACCGATAAACATTGACTCTCCGTCTGCAGCCATTGATTCACGTGTAGGGATGATTCATCAACATTTTATGCTTGTTCCCCCCTTGACTGTTTGTGAAAATGTAGCGCTTGGAATCCCTTCAAAACGTAGACCTTTCACCGACTTGGAAACTGTTGCTGACCGTATCTCAAGCATCTCTAATGAACATGGCTTGGCTGTTGACCCTTCAGTCAAAGTTGAACACCTCTCTGTTGGGGAACAACAAAGAGTGGAAATTATTAAAGCCCTTTACAGAGATGCAGAATTGCTGGTGCTAGATGAGCCAACTGCTGTTCTCACTCCTAAAGAAGTGGAAGATTTATTCATAATCTTGCGTCGTATGGCTGATAGTGGAAAAGGTCTGATATTTATTTCACATAAATTGCGTGAAGTAATGTCACTTAGCGACCGGATTACAGTTTTACGTGATGGCGAAGTAGTAGGGGAAACCACTCCACCGGAAACAAACAGGCAGGAATTAGCACAAATGATGGTTGGTAGAGATGTGCGACTAGCTCCAGACCTACCTGAAACCAAATTAGGTGAAAAACGTTTAGCTGTGTCTGACCTGACAGTCGCTGGAGATAACGAAACTGTTGCTGTAAACAAAGTTTCTTTCGAAATTTATGCAGGTGAGATTCTCGGAATAGCTGGAGTATCAGGTAATGGTCAACGAGAACTAGCTGAGGCAATTGCAGGTCTTAGAGAAATCCAAGAAGGCGGAAATATAGAGTTAGATGGTTCAGACGTTAGCGATTGCAGCACTAATGAACGTCGCAAAAGAGGTTTAGGTTTTATACCAGAAGAACGTATTCCTGATGGAGCGATTCCAGATTTCACTGTCAGCGAAAATCTAGTACTGGTAAATCATGGCGATGAAGCTTATACGAAACGTGGATTTTTCTCTTTTGAAGCAATCAAAAATAACAATACAGAACTAGTCAATGACTTTGATGTGAAAACACCCAGCATCGAGACTCCCACTTCAAGTCTTTCTGGGGGGAATATACAAAAAGTAATTTTGGCTCGTGAACTTTCAGCAAAACCGAATTTTCTACTTGCTTGTCAACCGACACGTGGAGTTGATATTGGTGCAGCTGAATACATACATAATCGACTTATCGAACAAAGAAAGCTTGGAACAGCAACCCTTCTAATTTCCGAAGACCTTGACGAAGTAATCGGTCTTTCTGATCGAATAGCTGTCATGTACGAAGGTGAGATCATTGCAATTGTTTCAGGTGAGGATGCTGAACGAAACAAAATAGGTCTTTTAATGGCAGGAGTAAAAGAGTAGCTAACCTACTGTCCTTAAGTGATTAAAAGCCACAATCCTTCAACAAGTCGCCAACCTAAATAAATCATTGCTGCACTAACGAAAACCCAGAAGTGCCAGGGTATCTTCTGTGACTTGACCTCTTTGCCGTCACCTTCTACTACCTTTTCGCCGCAAGATGAACAAGTCCCCACTACAGAAACAGAACTAGGTGACAGGTATTTGTCACAGGAAACACACCAAGGCATTTTATGCCTTTAGTCTTTTCGTATTGCCAGAATGGCTACGTCATCAGCGAGAATTCCTTGATTGAAATCGTTTGCCGCGTCCAATAATTGTTTGCAAAAAACATCAGGTGAAATACCGGGGTTTCTTCGAATGGCGTCACCTATCCTGTCTTCTCCGAATTGCTCATCGCCTCGCCTTGCTTCAACTAAACCGTCTGTGTACATAACCGCCATGTCATCACGTGACAGAGGTATCTCTCTGCTGAAAAAATGGCCATTCGGATCTAACATCAACAGAGGCCCTGTCGACCTCAATGGTCTAACTTCGCGTTCATGCCAGAGGAATGCAGCTGGGTGACCAGCTGACGCATATCTCAGAGTTTCAGCTTCAGTGTCGAAAACTATGACAACAAGTGAAATGAATTCCTCTGTTCTTTCAACGGAAACCATCTGGTGGTTGAGTTCTTCAAGCGCTTGAGCAGGATCGCGGAATTGCCGCAAAAAAGTTCTTAGAAGATACTTTGCCTGAAATGCGGTTATCGAAGATTCAATTCCTTGACCTGAGACATCTCCAATTACTGCCGCTAATCGCGTGGGGGAAGCTTGGAAAACATCGAAAAAGTCTCCTGCCATGAGACCGGTTCCTGCCTGGTATACGCGACCGACATCAAAACCAGTGAATTCTGGAAGTTCCTCAGGCGCCAGACGTGCTGCCCATGCTTTAGGCGCCAGTTCCTGTTGCGCTAACGCCTCTTGCGCTCTGCGTTCCATATCATAACTTTTGCGGGCCATTCGAGCTTCTCGAACCGCGTTTCTAGCCCAGTACGTTGAGACCAGAGCTGGCACTGAAACTAAAACAAAAATCACTGACGCATCTGAAGTTTCTCTAAAAGCAGTTACGAAAGAAGCCAAAGAAAGCAGTCCGTAGAGACTCGCAGCATGGATCTCTTTACGGAACGTTGACCATGCCAAAGTGTGTGCATCAGGTGCTTCATCACTGTCAACTTTTTGAACCACTCTGTAGCGTTGACGAGCAGACCGGATCCACGCCAGCGTTGCAGCTAGACAAATAATTCCAAGGGCAGTTAGGACTGGGGTCCGCATCTCAAACATTATGCTACTCCCCGAATTACTAGATCAGGTTTTAATTAAATTTGAATGAAGTATCACTTTAAGCGTTTTTTTTACTACTCTGAGCGTCTACGTACTCTTAGCTTTATAGCTGTTGACCCTAAATCGAGGTCTTCTCTAATTTTTCTCTCCAGATAGCGAAGCCATGTTTTCGGCACTTCTCGGTTTGCAAACAACGTAAAAGTGGGTGGATCTGTAGCTCCTTGAGTTGCATACAGAACCCTTACACCGCCGGGTGCAGGATGAGCTGCTTGAGCAGCTCTAACGACCTCATTGACTTTTCTAGTGGGAATACGGGTCTGATACTCTGCAACGCTTTCTGCGAGAGCCGGCCAGAGACGTCCGACGTTTCTACCGCTAAGTGCACTGATTTTTATTACAGGGGCTTGCCCGATGAAATGCAACCGGTCACCTACCTGACTGAGTACGTCTTCACGTTTCTCCGGGTCGCATAAATCCCATTTGTTTAATAGAACCAAAATTGGACATCCTGCGGCATCCACCCTTTCAGCTAGTCTCTGATCTTGATGTGTCACTCCTTCCGTTGAATCAATTATCAGCAACGAAACATCTGCGGAATCTACCGCCTGTAGAGCTCTCACCAAAGAGTAGTACTCTGTGCTCTCGTCAACTCGCGCTTTTCTTCTCATGCCGGCCGTGTCTATGAACCGAACGGGACCATTTTCAGTTTCTACAACTGTGTCGATAGTGTCTCTTGTCGTTCCCGGCATGTCGTGCACAACTGATCTGTCTTCCCCTATGAGTCTGTTGAAAAGAGTTGATTTCCCGACGTTAGGTCTCCCGACTAGAGTCACTCCGATAATTTTTTCTTCCTGCTTATCGCTCTGTTCTATTTCCTCTTCTTGGGTTAAAGGCAATTTGTCTACGAGAATATCTAAGAGGTCTCCCGTGCCTTTACCGTGCAGAGCGCTAACTGGAATAGGTTCACCTAGTCCTAAAGACAACAAGTCCCATATTTCTGTCTCAAGATTCGTGTTGTCGACTTTGTTCACTACGACTAGAACATTGTCTCCTTTGGAACGTAAAAGCGAAGCTATCTGAGCATCGCCCTCAGTGACCCCAACTGTTACATCGACAACGAATAAAACCGCATCTGCTTCTCTTATTGCTTTTTCACTCTGGTCGCTCACCTTCTCATCTAGAACACTTCCAGATGCCATCCAGCCGCCTGTGTCAATGAGTTTGAATTCTTTTCCTGACCAGGAAGCAAATACTTCTTTCCGGTCTCGTGTCACACCGGGACGTTCTTCTACTATCGCCTCACGCCTCCCAATAATTCTGTTAAGAAGGGTGGATTTACCCACATTTGGTCTACCTACGATCGCAACTGTTGGAATCATCGTCACAACCTATTCGAAATAAGCGCATTTTTAAGATAAGCGCCGTCGGTTGGTATAACTTCAACTTCTCTGGGGAGCTCAGATGGTGTCATCCCGTCCAAGAATCTTCCTCCGCTTAAACAAACATCAGGCAATAAATATCGGTGACCTTCGGGTTCTTTTGAGAGAACTCGAACTAAATCTTCTCCAACTATCAACCCGGTTACTCCGATGTTTCCACCAAAAAAATTGTTTTTCACTGGAACTATCCGAACGTCTTTTCTATTCAAACTGGCAACTAAAGGTCGCAGAACTTCCGTGCCGAATTCACCTGTTAGAACAGCTATCGGAGCTTCAGATTTTTTCTGCTGTTTCTCCTCTTCAGAGCTGAGATCCGATCGCGGCGCTCGGAAACCTAGAGGTGGAGCTCCTTCGACAGAAGCAAAGAAACCGGACGGTTTGTCACGTTTGAAATCCTGATTAACAAATTCAAGCTCGAACGCCCTTGCCATCCCTATGCCATCTTCATACATTTCGAAATCCCCATAACTTTCAGCTGGCGGAAATTTTCTTCCAGCTGCCAAATAGTATTCATCCGCTGCGTAGACAAGATTGCGACCTAGATTCTCATTGAAAAAACTTTGCCAAGACTCAACAAGATCAATAACCTCGATGGCTTCCTCCTTGGTATGAGGACGCATTCTGGGTTCGTTTGTGTACTTGCTGACACCTAAAGGCACAACGCTCAAGGTTGCCAACTCAGAGTATTTTTCGGCTATACCGGCCAGAGTGTCTTCAAGCCAATAGCCGTCATTGATCCCAGGGCACACAACTACTTGTCCGTGAACAGTTATACCGTTGCATAACAGTTCTTGAAGCCATCTTAAGCTTGTAGCACCTCTACGGTTCCTCAACATCTCAGCTCTTTTATTTGGATCAGTCGCATGAATACTCACGTACAGAGGCGACAAACCTTCAACTAGCACTCTTTCTAAATCTGATTCGGTGAATCGTGTAAGCGTGGTGAAATTACCGTAGAGAAAAGAAAGTCTGTAATCGTCATCTTTCAAATAGAGACTTTTTCTCAACCCTGGGGGAAGCTGATATATGAAACAAAACTCACAATGGTTGTCACAGGTGCGTACGCGATCAAAAAGCGCTCCATCAACTTCAATGCCTAAAGGGACTCCTGTCTGTCTAGTGATTTCTACTTCACTTCGGATTCCACCTGAATCTATTTCGAGGGTAACTTGCGGTTCGTCAATCAATAATTGGTATTCGATCACATCACGTGGCACGCAGCCATTTATAGCCAATATCTGCTCTCCTCCTCTGATTCCATGTTGTTCAGCTGGCGAATTGGGAGAAACCGAAACAATTGTTGGGACTGACATAACTACAAGACTATCTAAGACCTGCCTGTGCAAAGTAAAGTTAACCCATGAACGTTAACCGAGTTCTTTTAGCTGAACCTAGAGGTTTTTGTGCTGGTGTAGAAATGGCCATCAAAGCTCTTACTTGGATGGTGAAAGCTTTTGACGAACCCGTCTACTGCTATCACGAAATTGTTCATAACAAACTTATTGTTGAACGCTTCGAGAAGCTCGGTGTTATTTTTGTTGATGACATTGACGATGTACCTGACGGTTCTCCACTGATGCTCTCAGCTCACGGCTCTGCTCCAGAGGTGGTTGAAAAAGCAGCCGAAATTTCTAGTTATATGGTCGATGCAGTTTGCCCTCTGGTAACTAAAGTTCATCATGAGGTAAAGATTCGTTCAAAGAAAGGCTTCCAGATCGTTTATGTTGGGCATGCAGGACATGAAGAGGCAGAAGGAACTATCGCTGTTTCACCTGATTCAATCCACCGTGTTGAAGAAGCTGAGGATGTTGACTCTCTGCCGGAACTCGGTGACAACGTAGCTGTTTTGGCTCAAACTACTTTGAGTCACCGTGATTGGGAGGGTGTTGTTTCTGCTGCAGAAAAACGCTGGCCGGATATTTGGTCACCTGGGCGTAGTGATTTGTGTTTCGCTACCACTAACAGACAGGCCGCATTGCTTGATCTTGTTGGACACTGTGATTCGGTTGTTGTAATTGGTTCAAAAAACAGCTCCAACACAAGAGCTCTGGTTAAGTTGGCTGAAGAAGCTGGCTGTGAAAAAGTTATTTGGATAAATAAAGCTGAAGAGCTTCCAACAGATCTTTCTGGGGTTGTAGGTGTGACAGCAGGAGCATCTGCTCCGGACGAAGTTGTAAACGAGGTTGTTGAAGCACTGAACCCGGTTGATGGTGTTCATAACGTCAGACATACCCTGGAAGACGAGTATTTTCCTCCTCCGCGAAACATAAGAGATTTGCTCGGTGCTATTGAAAATTTCGCAAAATTAGGATTTGCTGCCCCATCTGAGAGTATTAAATTCGCAGACAAAGATATTGATGCTTCAGAGGTGCTTGAGAGTCTTAACCTTTCCTAAAGTTTGACAAAAGACGCTCTCTATGATTTTTCTGCTAAAAGAGTCTGAGCTTGATCGTAGGCTTCTTGCAGGGACTGTCTTAGCTGTTCTGTTAAGTCGTCAACTGCCTGTCTTGGGACACGTCCTTCGAACTCAGGTGGTAAGACAGGTTGTCCTACAACCATGAAAACTTTTGCAGGTCTAAAGAATCGAGCGCCATGAGGCATAGCTTTATCTGTACCCGCTATTCCTAAAGGGATCAGAGGAACACCTGCTCTAGCGGCAACAAAAGCGGGACCTGAAAACATATTTTCGTCCTTTACTTTCGGACCAGATCGGCGTGTGCCTTCTGGGAACATCACAAGTGGTTCTCCGCGTTCTAGAACCTGTTGACAAGCTCTTAATGCCGCTCTGTCTGCGGTTCCTCTCTGAACCGGAAAGCAGCCCAGAGTTCCAACGAACCACCCTCCGAGTCGATTATTCCAAAGTGATTCTTTGCCTAGAAATCTGACGCGCTGTTTGGTTATCAATCCTCCCAATGGGGAATCAATATATGAGCGATGAACTGGCGAAAGAATATATGGGGTGTCTTTCGGTAATCGATCTTTATTTACCGTGCTGAATCGGAAAAAAGTCTTAGCTACGATCCATGCCAGTGTCCAAAAAAACCTATAGGTAATCTTTTCTTTTATACCCATAGGTTTTCCGAGGTCTAATTCCATCTGAATAGCCCCAAAATCTCTTCTACTGTTTCTTCGACACCCATAAGGCTCGTATCCAGCTCTACTGCACCCTCAGAACGCACCAGAGGGCTTGTAGAACGCCCTTTATCAGCCTCGTCTCTTTTTCTTATAGAATCTGCGACTCCGAGAGTGTCCACGCTTTCCTCTTGCCCGATACGCCTCTCAGCACGAATTTCTTCTGAGGCCGTCAAGTAAACCTTTACTTTCGCTTGGGGGAAAACCACAGATCCTATGTCGCGTCCTTCGACGACCCCTCCGCCCCTTTCTTCTACCCAGATCCGCTGTCTTTTGACCATTTCTTTTCTGACTTCTGGCATCGCTGCAACCGCGCTAACAGTCTCTGTGACTTCAGAGCTTCTTATCTCTTTGGTCACATCATGACCATTGACCACACAAATCCCATCAGTAAAATTAAAGTCCATTTCTTCAGCAACTTCCAAAACCCTTTGATCGTCACTAGTTTCTACGCTCTGCTGAAGAGAGAGAAAAGCTACTGCTCTGTACATTGCCCCTGTATCTAAATACTCGAGGTTTAACCTTTTTGCCAAAGCCTTCGCGATCGTTGATTTTCCCGAACCCGCTGGACCGTCAATCGCGATAATTTTTTCGTTGGCTGAACTATTCATTTTCTTAATCTCTCCAGATCAGCTGCGAAATCTGGATAACTGGTTGACACAGCTTCCCATCCTGAAATTACTGTCGGTTCTGCAGAGACCAGTGCGGCAACAGCGCAACTCATAGCAATTCTGTGGTCCCCATGGGAATTGACTTTCCCTCCTGTGAGTTTCCCGCCTTTTACAATCAAGTCATCACCAGAAATCTCAGCATTCATCCCCATCGAACCTATTTCTGAAACTATCGTCTCGAGTCTGTTACTTTCTTTAACTCTGAGTTCACCTAAACCTTTGAAATGTGTTTCACCTTCAGCACAGGCCGCTGCGACAGCGAGTATGGGCACTTCGTCAATCAAACCAGGAATTTCCTTTTCTTCTACAACCGTTCCGACAAGTTTGCCGCTAAAACTAACATGCAGATCATTAGCAAGAGGATCCTGAGTTATATCTGCTCCCATTCTCTTTAAAACATCAATAAAACCAGTTCTTTCTCTTCCCGTATAAACATTCTTTATAGACACTTTTGAACCTTCAAGTATTGCTGCACCGACCACCCAGAATGCCGCTTGAGATGGATCCCCCATTACTTGATAGGTAAAAGAATCCGGTCGACCTGGTTTCACGGTGACAGAATTATCGTTAATTTCAACCTCAAGACCCAATTCTTCAAACATTTCCTCTGTGTGAGCTCTAGTAGGAACATTTTCCACAATGGTTGTCTGACCCTGCGCGAAGAGCCCAGCTAACATCAGGCATCCTTTCACTTGAGCACTGGGAACTTCCATATGGTATTCAATGCCTTTCAGATCGCCGCCATCTATCCTGAACGGTGCCATCCCATCGTTTTCGAGGCATTCGATCACAGCTCCCATTTTTTCTAACGGTTCGATTATCCTCCCCATTGGTCGCTTTCGAATTGACCCATCACCATCAAGGGTTGTCGAAAACGGCATACCCGCAAGAATTCCTGACATTAAACGAATGCTTGTCCCTGAATTTCCTACATACAAGTTCTCATTGGGTTCTTTCAAGCTTCCGCCTCGGACGGTTAATGTTTTAGAGTCGTTTTCGGTAATTTGTATTCCAAGTGAACTGAGAATATCGATAGTGTGCTTGACGTCTTGACCTTCATTTAGGTCATGAATTGTTGAAACACCATTAGCTAAAGAAGCAAGTATGAGAATTCGATGTGAAATTGACTTGTCTCCGGGAACATTGATCTCTCCCGTGAGCAATGAACTGGGGTTTAATTCGAGCTCTGCCGTCACAATAAAGGTCTCAACGTCGGCCTGTAACCTCGGGTCATTAAACCTCCGGAGAGTCTTTCAGCTAAATCTTTCTCAACGAGCAATACGACCACTCCGCGGTCGCCTTCAGAAGAGTGGGTCATCTCGAGATCGAAAATGTTTACGTCCAATTCAGTAGCTAAAGAGGCTATTGTGGCCAGTTCTCCGGGTTTATCCATAATTGGTACACGCACTTCAATTAGTTCAGAGGGTCTGGGGGCTCCAGTAGGGAGATTTATCCTTGCTTCTCTGGATGTGTTCAGGCGCTGCAATAGAGAGTCATTATCATGCTCATTTATCTCATCCCGTACTTCCGTCAGGGCTGAAATGAATTCGTCTATCACTTCAGTTATTGCTTCGTGATTCTCAGCACAGATGTCTGGCCATATCGTCGGGTTACCGGCGGCGATTCTGGTCATGTCGCGGAAACCGCCTGCTGCTAGTCGTAGAACTGCGAAATGCTCTTCTGACCTGTTAGCTGCCAGTCCCATAAGTGTCGCTGCTGCAAGATGAGGAACATGTGAGACCATAGCCACCAACGAGTCGTGACGATTTGGACTCAGGGTTACTATTTCAGCCCCGAGTGAAATAACCACCTCCCTGACGCGTTTATATGCTTCGTCATCGGTGTCTTCTGTTGGGGTGAGAACCCAGTTCGCGTCTGAGAACATTGCAGGATCTGCACCTCCTAAACCTTCTTGTTCTGATCCTGCCATCGGATGACCGCCCACAAATCTAGGGTCTTTTATCTCTTTTGCTATTGACGATTTCACACTTCCCACATCGGTGACAAAACCTTTGGGCGCAGTTAACAATGCTTCCTTCACCAAGTCAGGTATATCTCGCACAGGCGCTGCTACGAATGTTATTTCAGCTTCTTCATCCCAACCTGTGGAATCTATTGCTCCAATTTCCTTGGCTTCAATTAAACGTTTTTCGTCTTCATCTACTCCGCTGACATTCCAACCTTGTTCTCGTAGTGCCATACCAATAGAGCCACCGATTAGACCCACTCCTACAATCATGGCCCGCTGGCTCATCAGTCTCTCCAAATCCTTTATTTAGGTTGCACTCAATTTTACCGCCTAGGTGTTGGTCAAAAGGAGTGATTTAAAAGTCAGTTATAAAAATCTTCAATCAGAATTTTACGTGTGGATTTTAATTCTTGCTTTGTTAGCTCACGAAAAGAACCAGGCGGAAGCGATCTGTCGACTATAGGTCCGATGCGTGACCGAACCAGCCTCACTACGGTATGTCCTACAGATTCACACATTCTCCTTATCTGCCTGTTACGACCTTCGTGTATTACCATCCTGAGTATTTTCTCATCAACTAGGGAAACTCTTGCAGGTGCTGTTATACCGTCTTCTAGTTCCACTCCTTGGCGTAACTCACGTATAGCGTTACGTGAAGGCCTTGCTTCTAATTGAACTAGGTATTCTTTTTCGATTCCAAAAGACGGGTGTGTTAGGTAATGCGTTAGGTCCCCATCGTTTGTTAATAAAAGCAACCCTTCTGTATCAGCATCAAGGCGCCCTACTGGGAAAACTCTTGGGTGGTTTGGTACAAGGTCTATGACAGTGGATCTGTCCTGAGGGTCTTTTGATGTTGTGATCACCCCAATAGGCTTATTTAGCAAGTAGTAAACTAGATCTTCCCTAACGCCTATTTTTAAGCCGTCAACTTCAATCTGTGATGTTTCTGGGTCAACTTTGTCTCCTAATTCAGAAACTCTTCCATCGACGGTCACTCTCCGTTCGACTATCAATTTTTCGCATGCTCTTCTGCTGCCTATTCCAGCTCTGGCTAAAACCTTTTGAAGCCGTTCGATTTGTCTTGGTTCGTGCTCAAATCCTGAGCCAGTCACCAATCAGCCCTCTTCGGTTGCAGGAATTGTCACCTCGTCAGAAACGACTCTCAGACTTCTTTCTAGAGCTTCAACCACCTCAGGTCCGGGCACGAATTCACCCAGTGGTGGCAGACCTGCAACAGAATCTATGCCCATCCGTTCAAGAAATTCTTGTGTAGTTCCATAGAGAACAGCGTTCCCTGGTCCGGTGTCTCTGGAAACTTCATCTATTAGTCCTCGTTGTTGTAGGTTCCTCATTACTCCTTCGACATCTACTCCCCTTATAGCAGAAACTTGAGCTCTGGAAATAGGTTGCTTGTATGCAACAATCGCTAAAGTTTCCATAGCAGCTGCGGTTAAACGCCGACTTTGACCCTCTAGGATGAAACGCTCCACCCACTGGGCTTGTTCAGGGTTGCTTTGAAATCTATACCCTCCGGCTATACGGATGAGCGAGAACCCCAACTCGGCTTCAGTGTAGTGGTCAACCATGGAGTTGCAGATTCGTTCTATTTCGTCGACTTGGACTTCGAACAGTTGCGCAAAAATGCTGGGAGGAACCGGATCGATAGCGACCATCAAAATGGCTTCGATTGCTCTTCTTATATGAGCTTCAGCGTCTATGTCGCTGATCATTTTCAATTTCGCTTTTTCTTCTGACACAGTGTTATTCCTTAGCCTTCATATATGTCCAATAGGTCCATGTCTGCAATTTCTGTGTCTGAACACCAAGAGACATTTATCTCACCGAAAGAGTCAATTTGGTCTATTTCTAGAACTCCTTGTTTGTAGAGTTCCAGGATCGCAAGAAATCTCACCACGATTTCAATGCGGTCTGTAAGACCTTTGGTTAGTTCCTTGAAACTCACTGAACCAGTTCTCGGCATTTCTTCTATTAGTTCTCTTACGGCTTCGACAACTGTTGCTTTTATAGGTGCTATGTGCTCAGTGTTGACCGATATTGAAGGCCGTGGAGCCATCGCACGCAGACATGCTTCTCTTAGATCTTCTTTAGTTACTCCTTCGAGCAGGTCAGGAGTTAAAGACAGAAAGGCTTCTTCAAGACCAGCTCGCCTAGGCCATGATAATGAAGCCTGCTGGGACAGTTCTCTAAGTTGTGATGCTGCTTCTTTGAAGGTTTTACATTCGACAAGTTTTGCTAGCAGTAGATCACGCTCTTCCCAAAGTCCGAATTCATCGTCAGGGTCGATTTTGTTACCTGAAGGCAGAAGGCGTCGCGCTTTCAGTTCAACCAGAATGGCTGCAATTAGAAGAAACTCGGTCGCCAGTTCCAAGTCATATTCCTTCATGTTTTCGAGTTCTTCTAAGTAAGCGTCAACAATAGTAAGAAGAGAAACTTCGTACAGCTCAACTTCTTCGCGCAAAATCAGATCCAAAAGAAGATCAAACGGACCTTCATACACAGGTGTGGTTACAGTTACTGCCATCAACTACGACCATAGATGCTCATGAGCGTTGTTTACGGCAATTAAAGCCTAGATTTTTCAAAAATTTGGATTAATTTTTTCCTTAAAAACACAATTTTTGAACAAACAATGAGAGAATTTAACAGTCGTTCAACTGATAGGAACTAGATATGGCTACGTACACCTGTGATTCATGCGGTATGAGTGTTAACGCTACTTGTGCTACGTGTGACACCCCTTTAGTAAACACCACCCTGACAAAAGATGACGGCTCCACTGTGCAGGTTTCCCAATGTCAAACCTCTGGGTGTGCAAATGAACACGGAAAAATCAAATCTCCTCTGTGCTGTGGCGCAGATATGTCGTGTTCGGTGGCATAAAGATATAAAAGCCTGAGTATCTAATTTTTTTAAATAAACAGCATCACCATTGCCACCCAAGTACCTTTGAGGTGTGACTAGAGTTTTTTCAGGGATTAAACCTTCGGGGGCGGTGCAACTAGGCAACTATCTGGGTGCTTTACAAAACTGGGTTTCGATGCAGGATGAGTCCGAAGCTGTTTATTGCGTGGTTGACCTTCATGCATTAACTGTCCCCCATGACCCTGATGAGCTCAAATCATCGACTCTTTCTTTAACCCAAATGCTTATGGCCGTAGGTCTTGACCCGGATCGATGCATCTTGTTTGTTCAAAGCCACGTTCAAGAACATGCTGAGTGTGCTTGGCTCATGGAATGCACTGCAGCTTTTGGTGAACTTAGACGAATGACCCAATTCAAGGACAAGTCAACTGGTAACGAATTCGTTTCTGCTGGTCTGTTCACGTACCCAGCTCTGCAAGCGGCTGACATTTTGCTATATGACACAAACCAAGTTCCTGTCGGAGAGGACCAGAGACAACATATTGAGCTGACAAGAGACATAGCGATCCGTTTTAACAGCCGCTTCGGTGACACTTTTACGGTTCCTGAAGCCATAATTCCATCTTCGGGGGCGAGAGTTATGGATCTCCAACATCCAGAAAAGAAAATGTCGAAATCTGAAGACAGCCCACAAGGAACTATCTTGATTTTAGATCCACCTGATGCAATCGAGAAAAAAATAAAACGGGCTGTAACCGATAGCGATGATGAGGTTTTTTTCGATGTAGATAAAAAGCCTGGGGTTTCTAATCTGCTTTCCATTCTTGGAGCAGCCACCGGTAAAACACCTCAAGAGGCCTCCGACGGAATAGAACGTTACGGAGACCTAAAAAATGCAACCGCGGAGGCAGTTGTGGAACTCCTCAAACCTATACAAGAAAAATATTACGATCTAGCTGATGACCCTGGAGAAACAAATCGTTTGATCGCTAAAGGAGCTGAAAAAGCTAGAGAGATTGCTTCTACGACATTGTCTAGAGCTAGAAATAATATTGGCCTGTTTAGTCATAACTAGACATCAGTCATTATCTGCACTGGACAAAGCTTCTCCTATTTCTTTCGGTGTAACCCAGTTTTCTTTCTCCGAGTGATGTTCTAAAACCCAAGCAATTGTTTCTTGTTGGCTGTCTAAATCGTTTAATAACTTC
>MDTE01089220.1_pt1 | contig 17490 bp, 29 predicted proteins | sample 811231 | NCBI WGS metagenome assembly MDTE01 (sample SAMN05326651, study PRJNA326480) | marine metagenome | isolation source: seawater | place: Indian Ocean: Red Sea | collected 2010
CCAAGATTCCCAGTGGGGATCAGCATTCGTGACTACGAGTAAGGCCTCAGTGCCTATTAGATGAATGATAAAGAACACGCGAAAGAATCGTTTGATGAGTATGAATATCATTACGATTCTATCGGAGAAGACCGAGATAAGGTGTGTCGCTACATAGAGGAAGAAGACAAGTACTTTCTTGCTTTTTTAGAAGCGGCACGAAAAAGGGATGGGATAATTGATAATCGCTATCCCGCAGAACAGTACCTTGTCGCCCTCGAAATGAGAGAAGCGTTAGATACGGTTAGGAATTCAGAATAAGGCCTTAGTGCCTATTAGATGGAACAAGAAATTGAAAGTCAAAAAGAAAAACAAGAAGGATATGCCGTTGATGGCAAATTGAAGAAATCGACTAGGGGCTATATTGTCCTAAGTTCGATAAAGGCAGGAAGGATAAGTTATACACACTTATACAGAGTTGCTAGAGCAAACAACCTCAAGCAATCTCAAGTTCCCCACCTTAGATCAGCGAAAAACGCTTTCGCTAAGGCTAAGGATTCTTTGAAAGGCGTGTCACTACCCACCCTCCTAGAACTGGATGGTTGGGATGGACAAGTCAGACAAACTATCAACATAACTCCGTTGAAGAGAGCAAACGAATACCAAGTCTCCATTGTGAGAGAAGGTAGAATGAGAGGAAAGCGCCACAAGGCAAGTGTTCCAGCATTTAGGCTGGAATTTAACCCGCCCGAAGGTGTAGACCATCGCGCATGGGTAAGAGATTACCAGCGCTCTTTCTGGGACGAGAAGTTCAAGAAGTTGATCGAAGAAGGGAAGGAAACCAGACCTGAAATATCTGAGATAACAAGATGCATTACAGTCGCCGGCTATTGGGATGGCGAATCTGTTGATGCAACACTTATGAATAACCTAAGAACAAGAATAGTGCAAGCATTCCAGGCCTCAGTGGTCGGAGTGGACGGAGAAATGCTCCGTCAAACTATGGAACAGGTTCTCCTAGGACAACTCAATGGTGTAAAATTCTTGGCAGGCAGAGGGGCAATATATGTCCCACAAAAGACAAGCGATGGTAAGGACACGTCCGAAACCCTCGACTCTTTGGAGAGGCTCATTGCCTCATTCTCTGCCGGAGTAAATGTAGTTAGTGACGAAACTAACTACTACGACGAAAACGAAGAACCCGTAAATCGTTACGGGCGAAAGACCGAATTCCGCTACCTAGGTTACCTAGATGGCGCAAGAGAACTAGAATATATCCGCCAGGATATAGGAAACACTCTATCAGCGGAAGTAACAGAATACTGGGCCGAACTGGTCGATGTTGCTGCTACTTTCAACGATGATAAGGTCAAGGACTTTGAAAAGAAGTTAAATCGGTTTAAGACCCGCAAGGCTAAGATCGAGAAGAGGATCAAGGTAATTGGTAAGTCTGTTGGCGGAGAAATCCCCATCAGAAAGAAACTATACAGTGACCTGGGTACCAAACTGAACAGCAGAATTGCTGCAATACCTCCAAAGAGGAATGCAGTAAGGGTTGCACTCAAAGACCTAATCGAATTCAACTGAGGCTATTGCCTCATATTAGATACGAACTTATTCACTACGAATAACCCTACCACGTGATAGGCTCTGTTCCGATGTGATGTATCGCTTAAGCCCTGTATTGGCAGCACTTTGTGCACAGGATAACTTATGCAGCAAAACCGGATTAATAAGAAATAAAAGCAGATGGCTTTTTGGTCTTAATTAATCGGAGTGTCACCCGGTTAGAGTGGCAGAAAGAAAAATGAGTAGGTAAAATAAAAATATAAACGATCCCTTGTAAAGAGGAGGACCTATTGTCTCTGGATTGAAAAATAATACAGAGATGGAATACTGACTGTGCTTAGTCTAATGACGTATTCCCAAGGCCTTTCACGGCCTAGAATGATAACTATGTTATCAAGATTTTTTAAATTAGTTGCCACAAAGCAACCATTAGAGAGTATTACACTGATGCCCTTCGGGGCAAATGACGTAAGCCGAAAATTAAGCAAACTTGTTTGCAACGGTTGAGACTTTGCTGCGCAAAGACGCTGCGCTACTCAACTTGCTGCACTCGTTCACTTAACGGCTCATCCTACGGACAAGTCCAGAGACCGACATACTGTCATTCTCTTGGATTACCCTAACATCCCTACACCTTGCGGCTCCGCTGCGGTGCTAACGGAATGTAACGGGCCGCCCTCAACTACCCTTTCGAGCGAGAATGGTAGTCCACGGGCTAATCCTACGGAAACTTGATACATCCTGTAAGGATGTACCATGAGCCTATTTACCGCCTCTACCCTCATTGGGGTAAACCCCAATTAACCTTCATAAGAAGGGAGGGCGAGAGGCTTCGGCTCCTCGGAACTCAGCGGTGTCTTGACAAACTATCGACCTTTAGGCTTGAGGCGTCTCTACGCCTACGAGTCGGTCTAAGTTTATCACTTGCGGAGGTGCTTCGGCAGAATAAGTAAAGATGAATAAGTCCACGCGACCTTATATAATCTTGAGCGGATTCTACCTCACTGAAAGCAAGACCAACACCTTGAGCCACGGACAACGGATTGAACACACCTTGCGATAGCGCATCGGTGCTAATCGTAAGAACGTCAGCAGATTTGGCCTATGCCAATCTGCTCCCATTCTTCCCCTTGTCCTGCGATTACCAACACTGTTATCCATACGCATATGGTGTTGGAAACTCGCGGCTTGGCTCAACCGGTTCATCGCCAAGTTCCTCGGAAAATTAGTAACTCTCACTAGACCCCGAAAGGGTGAGTTGATTGATATGAATGAATACATCGATAGAAATGATGACGAAGAGATGCATACAACAGAAACGGAATCTGTAAACACAGAGCCAGTTGTTGAAACTCCTTCGACATCGCAAAAGAAAATTGTGTCCAATGAGCAATTCATTAGGGCATGGAATGGAGCAGAGTATCTATCAGAAGCGGCAGAAGCAATGGGCATACAGCCTGAGTCTGCCAGAGCAAGAGCAGCGAAGTTGAGAAAGACTTTCGCTAAGGCTGGAGTGAACCTAACACTTAGAGTTCACAAGAGAAAGCCAAGATCAGACCGAGCAGGACTAGCAGATGACTCTGTTGAACTTGCTCGCCTGGCTCAGATTGCATCTGATACATACAGTGCACCACAGACCGAAGAGTCTGATACAGTAGAGTCAGTAGAATCAGTAGAATGATTCTCTGTCTCTTATTAGAGAGTCTTACACCGAGGCCACACGCCTATGACGTTTAAGTAACCACGTCCAAAGAACCGCATTAGGTTCTAGATAATTCCCAGGCCTGAGCCTGGCACTACCCGACGATTGTTCTACATCCATCGCAAAATCACAGCAACAAGTGCTGTAGATTATTCGAAAGGTGTGGGAAATAAATTCCAACACAGTGTGCATACGCACCGATTGAGAAAGACTTTTGTGGGCAAATGCCCAGTCGTCTTTGTCCATCGAGTGATGGAAGAAGAACAACTCGGCTAGTAATAGTACCGCGCATAATAGCGCAAATGGACGAACAAACAGAAGAGCATAAGATTTGCAACATAAGAAAGACAGAACAGGTCCACGACGAACGGGCGGGATCCGGAAAGTTTTGACAATCGAAGATTGAGCGTGATACCACGCTTGTCTAAATCAACCGGCCTACGGCCACAAGGTTGATTCTTAACGACTCAAAGCCTTTCACCGAGCCCGACCGGACCGTCAGGACCACTCTCTGTCTACTTCATATGTAATCCGCATTAGTAAGGCAGCATTAGACTGCATTATAGTGAAGCGAATCATATGATTCCAGTAGACCAGACAAGAAGAGAATTCTTCTTGCAGGTCGCAGAGAAACTTAAAAACTAGATCTCTCAACTAGATGGAAGTAAGCAGCATAATAATGCTAGTAATTACATACACCCTTATCGGTTTTGGCTTTGCTTGTGGATTCGAACTATTCCGCAGAATCAAAGCAAAAATGAACAAGGGAAAGAACTCACAGCGAAATCAGAGATGGCTGTGAGTCTATTAGATGAGTAAGAAATGGAAAACTCAAGAGACAAGATGCATTTCTAGAAATCCAAGAGATAGAAAGCAATGCAAGAAGCAAGTCGCCGCAGGGGACTATTTGTGTGAACACCACAAGTTTGACCTCGCTGCGATGGCAAATGACTCTGGTTCATGTATTGATATCATGGCCGAAAGATTCCCAAAGAGACACCACCCTGCCTGTGACCGTAAAGGAGAGAATGACTGTGATTGTCATGACTTCTCCTATGGAGCGCACGCTGTGATGACTTTGAAGAAAGGGTTTGAGCAAAGTAAACTGCTAAGCCCTCTATACAAGAAGCATCTAAGACTGACCATGAGAAATAAGGTAAGTAGGATTAAGAGATACTATAACTCTATTACAGAGGATGATCTATATCTACCTCCCTATTCTAATTTTAGGCAGTATAGATTCTTCGTATGGGAACCTAGGACACAAAAGATAGTAGTCAAGGTGTTGAAAGACACCATAAGGACGAAAACTATTCTACTGAGTCATTTGAGAAGATTGGCACCCTTGCACGTATATTATACGACAGGGACATGGCTGAATCCACAAGGAATCGGCCCTGACCCCGATTCAAAGAAGGGAGAAGCCAAAATGAGAAAGAAGGGATGGTGTTCTCCGTCAAAAAAGATAACTTTGAGGAGATACCATAATACCCTGATCAAGCGTGACCTATATTTCGATGTAGATTACGATAACAAAGATTACCATCAAGGAATACAAATGGTTGACGAACTATGGAACGGTTTAGATGATCTCAATATATTGGGTGATTCAGACGTTCAGATAGTTTTCAGCGGAGGCAAAGGCTTCCACTTGATAGCCAATGGCTATTACGACAACGCAATTAGTTACATTTCCACGAAACCGTTAAGCGAGTATGTGAATGCTCCAGATAAGAACTATCGTTTGGAAAGCCACTACCAATTGTTAGTGTCACTACTGAAAGAGAGCAAACCAGATCTTTTACTAGATTGGATGGTTACTTGGGACAATCGAAGAATTATTCGATTGCCAGGAACCGTACATGGTAAAACTCTCCGCGTTTGTAAAGAAATAACCCTCAACGACGAAAGTGTCATGAGGGATTCCCGTGGACGGATAGTTGGGTACAACCCAGATCCGTGCATTCCTTGAGGGATATTAGATGACAATTGTAAACATATATGTCGATGGCTCAGCCATAAACAACGAAAACCCCAACGTCCCCACTCTGGGAGGCGTTGGTATCGGGGTATGGGTCCAAGGAGAAGAAGGGGCCCATGTGTATTGGAATGTGAAGAATGACTTTGTAGAAGATGAGGTCGTATCAATTCCAAGTGGACACATTGAGGCCCCAGTCAAGTTGGATCTGGGTTCAACGACAAATAATACAACTGAACTAGCCGCCATTTACGGTGCGCTAGAGATGATTAGAATTTCAAACTGGGAATTCCAGGGCGATAAATACATCATCCATGGCGACTCGGAATATGCTGGAAACTTGGTTTTCGGCACATGGCGAGCCAAAGCAAACAAAGAGTTGGTCGCAAAGACAAAGTCCCTATTAAACGATGTTAGGGGCTTAGGTATTAATGTCACATGGAGCCACGTAAGAGCCCATGCCGATAACCAATACAATAACTATGTAGACTATCTCGCAAAGAGCGGTGCATATAATATATCACCGAACGAAATACTGACGTTTAGTCAGTTTAACAACCCGATCGCAGCATAGCGATCTATTAGATGACAGAAGACAATGAAACTACAACTTTCATGGGGATTCCTATCCCCACTGACCGAATGACGGATGCCATCGTACTGCGTGTAAAATTGATCGAGTTACTCGACCAATTCGTAGTAGGTATGGAAGAGTCCATGAAATCGGTTGAGGAACTAATAAATGCAGAAGATGACCTTACAAGGTTTCTATCAAAGGTAATCTTAGATTGGCGAGAAGAAAACAATCAAAGACTGCAATCTGCGATAAAGGTGCTTGGTAAATCCAAACGCCCTGTTCCCAAAACAGTCACAGGAGTTAGCGAAATCGAAAAAGCCCTTGATGTTCACAGTAACCTCAAGGCTGATTACTACGCAGAAGATAAGGTACTTGATTGGAAAGATAATCAAGTTCACTACAAACTGTACAAGGCGTGTTGTGAGTTGCTCTATGAGGAACTCAGACATGAACTTAACACACTAAAAGCAGAGAATGAGAGAGCAACAGTTGATGTTGCCCTAAGTCACATCAGAATCACCATATTCCAATATGCGCAAGCAGTAAAGGATGAGTGGTTGGATGAAGACGATAATCTACCATTCGATGATGACGATCTTAACAGTGCAATCATAGCAACATTGGTCGATGACCAATGGGTGCTTGCCGAAGATCAAGACAAGCGGATTACACTTTTGCCCTATGCAAAAGGTGTGCCTGTTTGGGAAGAAGGTGATGAAGAACACGAGGTAATTGAAATCTTCAAGGAGAACCCAAATAACCCTGCCGAACTGAGACGCGGTTTAAGGAATTTGAACTCCAAGAAGCAGTAGTTTTCGCGACTACCATTAGATAAAAGACAACAACTATAAGCCCTCAATTATGGGCTTAGGTTAATAGGAGATATAAGAATGTCTACGCAAACAAAACTAAGCGATTTCCTTAAGGAAGTCGGAGAAGAAGATGAATTGCACCGCACACCTGATGTCGAGATTGAGTCCTACACGACTCTAAAGGCAAACTTCGATGAAGTATATGAAAACTACATCGTAGAAGGCTTTACCTCAGACATCGCGAGTGAATTTGGTGGAACGAACACAGCAGTGAGAATGACCTCCCCGGAAGGAGAGAAGGTCACACTATGGGTCGGCTCTTACGAGCAGGACCACTTTCTAAGGAAGGTGGCCCAGTGGAAGAAGCAGGGCCATGACCTACCTGTGAAGATTTCGTTCGCCAGGGTGAAGGTTCCATCCAAGGATGGAAAGAGGGAGTACAATAGGCTTCAAATCAAGACTATTGCAGTTGGCGACGAAGTCGCTACAGAACTCCAAACACTTTGAGGCTAAAGCCTCTTATTAGATGAGCAAAAAGAGACGCAAATCAAAGACTAGGACACCCAAACGCGCTTGGAAAGCGCGGTCACGCAACAGCAAACGCTCGGGCAAAACCCAGCGTATCGTTACTTCTAGAAGAAATACAAAACACGTTGATCGCAAAAAGAATGCGATTTTTAGAAATACGAAAACCGAAATACTGCAACACCCTTACTGGAGTAGAGCAGGTTTAGGCGAAGCAGTTGTAGCATGGGTAGACTACAAAATCGAGACTACATTTGGGGTATACACGGAGCAGAGATTTAACTTCTCTATGATCCAGGATGCCGCAAATGCACATAGACTCAGTAACGGAAAAAGAAATTTAAAAAGTATCGAAGTTAAAAAGATCGCAGACAATATCTGTGGTTACACCACCGGAGACGAACTGTTTCCAGAACACCTCACACGAGAACAAGCACTAGACCACCTTGAGATTTGCGAAATGATTCGCGAATACTGGGCTAGTGCGATGTATACTCATTTTGAGGCGGAAGATCGATACTTTATCATTAAAAAACACAATCAGAAAATAGGACACAGTTCCAATCGAAAAAAGGCTATACGCGAACTTGCTAAGCCTTCGAACAAAGATTTCTGGAATTGTGGTATGCATATTGATGCCTTGGCTAATCAGAAAGGTGATTTAGTTCACAGATGGGGTGCCCTGTGTGGGAAAACCCAAACTGCTGCCAGAGGTTATCATTGCCACTATTGTCAAAAAATAGATATTTTAATGATGGCTAACAGAACTGATCGTCATCGCTTTTGGAAAAGAGAGCGAGACAACGCAGTAACATCGTTTCAAATTACACAACTGCTACAAAGCAGAATATCGGCTGATGAGATTCATGCCTTAGGGCTTGATTCCAACCTCGATCCTTGGAGAGCAATGCTTAGAATAATCCAAGAATGTGTAGCCAGACAAGCAAATGAAAGAGAGGGAGAGATTACTTGTAGTGATCCTTTAGCGAAATTATCGCTGGACAAGATCGCTGTAATGAGGTATGGATCAAAAATCGGACACAATACAATGAACGAGAAACTTCTCGAAAAGTATACGAGTCTGTATGAAAGACTAGCCGAAGTGCTAGACGACCAAGACCTAACCATCGCCCTACCAGAACCATGCGTCTGCAAAGATGATTGCAGAGGTTATGACTTCATTACTCGCTGGCTCGAATTATGAAATGACTATACTGCCGATCTTTTTGATCGGCTTTATTTTTTTCCTATTATATGGAGAAACGAATACCAATTGGAATTAAGTATACCAGACTGGTTGGTTTAATTGAACAGGCTTTCAAAGCCAGTGACAAAGAGATTCTATGCTCTAGCGAAATAACACATTGGGTAGCGGAAAACTATCCCAGACAGTCTATGTCGCAACGAAGAATCACTGCGCTACTGAGCAGAAGGCCCCAATTCACATACCATACCAGCGCGAGACGAATTAATTCAAATGTCCGCGATCACTGGTATTCTTTAGGCCCGTCAGATGAAACTATTTTCATCGAGATGAACTGGGTCGAATACCAACCAGATAAGATGAGTAAGAGACATCGACCAAAAAGAAAACGTTGTATTATGTTTCATTGCAAAAAACGCTTCACACCAGGAGACAATCCGAAACTACACCGACCAGAAATGGGTCATCGTGTATGTAGGCTGGATGCCTGTGTGAGTATGCAAAATTCAATAGATTCTGGTGACTCAGATATGCCAACATGGCACCCAGATTATGAAGATCCTACTAAGGATGAAGATTATATGAGGCTCGCAAGTACCGATGATCTGGCTATTAATGATGAAAAACTCAGAGAGGCTACGACAGAGGCACAAAGGCAGAGGAGGGCAAGACTTCCTCCCCATGAGAGACGAATTGCCGAAGAAAGGCTGACCGGAAAAAGTTATCCGGAAAATCAGGTAATTTTGAACTACGACGACAAAGTCGTGGCCAAGTTCAATACACCAGGAGAACGAGCGCGAGCATTTCAACTCGCTGAACATAAACACAAACTGCTCAAATCGCAATTTGACAAGAAAATCAAAGAGCGTTTGAACAAAAGATCCGGTTGAAGAGCCGGTATTAGATGTCAATTTTTATTGATGAGAAATTAAGACAAGAGACAAGGATGATTGCAACAGAGACACCAGCCGGCATAGTCATGATAGAGAATACTCTAGATGACTGTAACAAGGTGACTAATATGTGCAGCGGAGGACCAGAATGCCCAGTGAGAAGATTCTCGCTGTTCACCAACGGTCGACCCGGAAAGCCCCACTGGGCTGGCGCAAGAGAGAACCTAATTATGACCGCTCGAAACGGAGCGCACTATAGACTTAGGTTCAGAGCAGACAACGGTGCTTTATACAAGGCAACCAGAGTCGGAAAATGCAATCTTGTAACTCTTGAAAGAGGAAGTAAACTAACACCAAAGGAACAACTGGACCAACTTGAAGGGTATACTGGGGAACTAATAGAAGTCCTCATACTTTTCGGTGACTACTTGAGTACCTTCAAGGCCGTATGGAGTCTAACGACTGATATGGCGAACAAGGAGGCTTTTAGGGAGTTCTTTTCGAAGGTCGAGGATGAAGATTGGATTAGTCTAATCGGATTCCTAGACACCCAAGAATTTAGGAAAACTGTTCCTAAGGTTCGCGGGGAGAACAGAATTCAGTATCAGCAAAGGCTCAAAGAAAAGCAATTGGTATGCCTAGAGTATATCAAGCCGTTTATTGAGCGCGCTTTTATGACTACCATGATTGAAGAATCAGAGTATCAAACTTTGATGCAAATATGGTACAAAACTAAGGCCGATGCAAAGAACAAAGGTAGGAAGGGAGAAACAGCATTTCCCCCATTGAGGGCGACAGAGACACAGATCAATGTGTTCTTGGGTCTTGAAAACGACCCAATCAACCTCACATCGCAGTTTAAAAAATTAAGAGAGGATGCCGCTAAAGGCGGGTCTTCTTCGCTTAAAGGCACTCTGAAAATGAGTGACGAAGAGTATGGTGACCTTCCACAAAAGCGCCCATTTGAGCGCGAAGAAACATGAGGGCTTCGGCCTTCTATTAGATGAGGACTAAACAATGTAAAGAGTGCAATCAGGAATTTGTACTGAAAAGCACTGCTCAAAAATATTGTAAGAAAGAGTGTTCAGACAAAGGAAAAAGAAAGAACACTCGAAAGCGGGTAAAACGCTTCCGTGCAAAGAAGTCTTGGACTTTTTTGCACCAAGAAACAGAGAGAACGAAGGAGATAGAATCAAGGTTACTTATTTGAAGACACCTGGAATCTTTAATCTCGTTTCTGATCTCGGAAAAGAACACAATATTATTGGGATCCAAATTACCGAGGGCTTTTCCGACCAAATCGGAATTGTCGTCGCAGAGGCGTCTTCGGAAGAAGAATGACCTATTAGATGGCAAAACTAAAACTTAAAGATGTTAGAAAAGTTATCGCGGATGAGGGGTTGATTTACCTCAAGTCCGGAGGATTTGACAGTTATGGACACCCAACTGTCGTTGTAGAATTCCCTGAAATGGATGGCGACAATAATATTGGTCGCGTATCCTATTCTGGGACTCCTAGGAATCCTCGTAAAGCCCTATTCAGATTCAGAACGAAATTAAGGAAGATTGTCTCTGGAAGAGACCTGCTCGACCCCTACCTTGAGAAATCAAGTGAAGAGATTAATTCGTTCTTTGAATAAGGCCCATTAGATGATTGAGAGAGTAATGCACTGTAAGAAGTGTGGATTTCACGGTATGACAGTTCAAATGAAGTGTCCTAACTGTGGAGATCCCTATTTTGAACCACATTGTGTGGGATGCGGAGAATGACCGCAATTAGATGGATATAGACATAACTGAACTACCTGATGAACTAGTATGGACCGCAACGATGGCGGCGGCGTTTCAAAGCCCCGCTTGTGCGGCAGTTCTTGAGGGTATTGCTGATAAACTATTGGAGGACATCGACGATCCAGAATTCATCGACCGCTACAAGTCTTTACAACGACTTTTTACGGAAAACCCACCGGAAGGTCTTGACGCTTTAGCCGGCTTTGAGGCAGAAAAGGGGGCAAAGTGGATTATTGGATTGTCGGGCCTAATCGGCGCATACATGGAACTTGAAGAAGCCATGACTGCGACAATTATTGAAATAATGTCGGGAGTTAAGGACAGTGTCCTTAACTTTTCCCGCGAACACAGATGAGGGTAACACCTCTTCTATTAGATGACTACAACAGTGACTATGGAAGTTACATTATACGGGAGACTAGTCAAATTAAGTCAAGAACTAAACACTGAGGAAATAGTAGAGGGCACTAAGGCTCTGCTACGAATTGGTCGAGATCTTGAAGACAGATTTGTAATACCCGGTCCACCGGTCACAATGAAAACACTAGAAGCAGAAAAGGCCCCAGAATGGGCTAAGTCTGCTATGAAAGTGTTAGAGGAAGAATGATTCCTCTATTAGATGCTACGTTTAAAATTAAAAACACAAGAACATAACGAGAGTGAACAGGCAGCAAAACTGCGTACACATCTTGAAGAAATCGCTCGCGACTTAGGTTGCAAAATTGAGTGGGGCTTTGAGGGAATGATGTATGCAGAAGAATCGCCGCCAAGGATCGAAACTCCTTTTCTTGAAAAACAAGAGATGAGTTTCATACACATACCTAGCGTGGAGGCCGCATATCTAGTCGGCTTGCATGAACTAGGTCATATTTTTTATGGGCATACTCAGGGCAGACCACCGCACACAGATAAGATACATTATTTTGAAAACGGTGTTCTACGGAGTGAAGCAGAAGCATGGGAATACGCACTTGATCACTCGCTCATTGAACCGAGCGAGGAAGATCGCGATATGATGCTTAAATGCTTTCAGAGTTATATTAAATGTGCAGAGTTGTCAAAAGGTCAATTAAAGAGACTGCGTAATGGTAATAGACACCATCATGCATTCTATTATGACCAAAGGACGGCTTTTGTAGACAAAATACTCGAAAGAATCAGGGGAGAATAACCCCATTAGATGATAAAAAGATATAACATCGAAGAAGACAGAATAGACGAATTCAGAACTTTAGTCGTTGGGTTTGTTGTAAAGAACCGCTTGGTAATAGCAGAAGCCTTGCGAGAATTTATAGAACGCGACCGTATTGTCCGAAAACTAGGAGAAGACGTTAACCACGTTAGACTAATAATTATGGTGCTTGAAACCATGGATGATTACACAATAGCCAGTATGGCGCACGTAGTCCTAGGTGACACAAATGCCATGCGAGGATTACTACACGACGAAGTGGATTTTGAACTGGTGAAGAGTCTATTAAAATTAGGTCTTAAACTATCAGGTCAGTACAATGTTGCTGACTTGGAAAAAATAAAGTATGACAAGGAAATGGACCCAGGTTCCCTAGAAAGGTTTCTGATGGAGAGATTTCCAGATCACTTTTTTGAAGAAATTTGAGGAACGAGTCCTCTATTAGATGGAACCAATATTAACTACACTACCAGAGGAATTCTACAAGGTAGTCGATAAATGGTACAATAAAAGAGGAAAAGGAACCTACAGTTTGGCAAAGAATTTAGAATACTTAAACAACAATCGCGAACGACAGCGATTGCTAAATGGACTGATAAACGCGGGTCTAAAACGACTCATTGCTCAGGCTGGAAAGGAAAAAGGTATAGATCCTAAAATAGTTGGTAGCACTGATATAGTTCGCCACCCGAAAAGCGGACAGATAATCAAGCAAGAACCAATAGGACTAGAAATAACAACAAATTTCGATATACGACATAAGTGGACGAGAACAATCTACATTACGCGAGAGACATTATTCAAACGAATGATAGATCGCGAAAAAGACTATAATCGGTTACTATACAGTAACAGTCCACTGAAACCTACAAAGAAACCTACAGCCACAATGACTGCTAGAAAATGCTCTGGTAAATTACACCGGCATTGCAGTATCTGTGGTATGTGTTTCACGAATGCGGCAACGCATGACCGTGGACATATGTAAGTATCTAACCTCTATTAGATGAAGAGATTGAATAATTTTGATCCAACCCGCCCCTTTACGACAGATGTAAAGATCAGTGACCCCGAAAAGACTCGGTGGCCTATCGGATGTCGTGGGGTGATCGACACAGGAGCAGCCAGAACCTCGATTGACGCAGGTTTGGCTCAGACCCTGAATCTTGAACACGCTGGGCGCGTTCGAGTAAGAAGTGCAAATGGAGTACAAAAGAGGAAGTTAGTTTGGCTGAGAATAGAGGTCTTCGACGAGATAATCGTTCTAAAGGCTTCTATTACAGACAGATCTAAACTATCCTGCCCTATTCTAATAGGTAGGGATATACTACATAATGCATATGTGGAGGAAGAATGATGGATGAGTACAAAAGAGCAACAATAGTAATAGAACACCCAGAATATATCTATACTGTAGATATGAGTGCACTATATCCTAGTGTTATCCTAACTAATCTATTTCCAGATACAGAGGAAGAAGAATGATAGAACAACTAATCTTTTGGTTAGGATTCTGGATAGTATTCTTCTTGGTATTTGACTGACCTCCTATTAGATGACAGAGAGAAGATCGTCAATGAAGAATAGAATTAGGGACGTTGCAGTTGAAGCAATAACTCGACGCGGACCTATGACCGGCAGGGCAATACTGGAATATGCAATCGATAACCACAGAGGTGTCGGTTGGGTTCCACATTACCTTGCAATATCGGGCATTCTCGCTTCCGACCCAAAAGGAAGATTTGCTGCCGACAAAAGCAAGAAAAGAGAATGGAGACTGAGGCCTTAGACCTCTAATTAGATGACAAAAAAGAAAATCAGATTGGCTGGACCTAGAGTCGGTTACAAAGAATGTCGTGGATGTGAAAAGAAGTTTCTACTAGCGACAATATTGACCGATGGTCTGTGCAAAAAATGTGCCTCCTAGTGAGGCAATTAGATGGATGATTATACATTTTACAGAAACAACAAGAAATACAATGTTGTTAGTGACGAGGATAAGAATCGAATAAGAATGATACACAACATCATTCACGGCAATGACTATGATGACGAAAAGCCGTATAGGATTTTATCCCTATTCAAAACTGCCTCCGAGTGAGGCTATTAGATACATACAGAGGAAAGGTCTAAAAATCAGGCCCATCCTCGTATATCAGATGAGTGACCTACACGACGAAATCGTACCGTGGAGAAAGCACCTAGCCGGTGCAGACCACAAACCTGTTCGTTCTCCCAAAAAAGATAGTGCTATGCCATACCTTGGCGAGTTTATCGGGGAATGAACTATTAGATGAGCGACTTAACAGAAGCAATGGAAGCAGCACGCGAAGAAATAGTTAAGACAACGAATATAATAAACACACCAGAGACCGAAAGAAGATTCGGTATTGAAGGAACGTTTAACTTGTATTCAGTTGGTATGAAGGATAACCACGATCTACCAGATTTGGAGATGCGTGGTATACCCGGAATGATGATTATCGCTGCTGTTGAAACAATAAACAGTGTAAACGCCTACCGACTAGTGTCGGACCAACCAGTTTTGGTTGGTCAACATCTAGAGTGGAGATTTGGCGATATACAAACTGAACAAGGAGATGACTGGGATGGTTCATATCCGCATAAGGCGGAAGACATGATCCGCTTGACAAGTGCCATGACTACGGTACATGGTGATGACTGTCTATGTTGTCAGTTTGAAAATTCTGGAGTTACTGAGTGACTCCTATTAGATGGATATGGATAACATCAAGATTGTGAAGGTGACCGCAGTCCTAGCGATCCCTGCTAATATGCAGGGAGCAGATGTCGTAGGAACAGTCTTTTCGGTAAGAAAATGGGCGAAAGTCCTAGTTTCTACCAGCGAAGACTATGTGCTAGTACCAAGTGTAGTTACCGAAGAACAACAAAAAGAAGAAACAACAACAACAGCAAAGCGTGGTCCTGGTCGCCCTAAGGGCAAGAAGGATTCAAAGCCACGCAAGAAATACGGTAAGCGTAAGTCCAAGCAGGCAAAGAAAACCAAGAAGGCAATGAACAACCTCAAGAAAAACAAGAGGGCGTTCACTCAGGCCATGTATGGTTGGAATGTCACAAAGGATGGTTCGCTCGTTCCTAACTGGAAAGAGCAGAACAACATCGATTGGATGAAAGAGCAAATCAGGCTTGGTATTACTGCTTCGGCAGTAGCCAAGCAGATGAATGCCGCTGGCGTTGCTGGAAAAAAGGGTGGAGCATGGAACTCCTCTAGCGTACTACGTGTCGTTAGAAATATTTTCCATGAATCCAAAAACGAGGCTGATGCACCCAAGTGGTACAAGTCTCAGAAAAATCTCAAATTGAGATGATGCCTTAATTGGCTATTAGGAGAAAATAATATGGGTTATGATATAACAGTAAAAAGAACAAAATTTCACAGATGGTTCAGCGTTTGGGATTGGCACCGATGTATCGCTTCAGCGATATTTGGTTTAGGAGAAATCGATGACAAAGAGTACAGAAACGAACTCTATGCAGTCAACGACCTACAACGAAACGGGCTAGTTAAGAACGAAGAAAAAGAAGAATGGTGGAAACCCACCGATGATGAGATAAACATCAAAGCAGAAACCAAAGATGTGGATAAAGTGATTATCGAAGTCAAGATAGACTACGACAACGAACTGAGGGCAATAGGCGCTATGGCGGCTATACCCGTCCCAGAAAAAATGGCAGAGGCTCCGGATTTCAATCCGAAAGAGTTCGCTGAGTCAATCAGCGGAACCGTAGCCATACAAGTAAGAACTAACAACTTACTTCACGATCATAAAAAGAGACTAAAACTAACAAACGAACAATGTAAACTACTATCCTGTATGGATGGGGAAAACATAGACCGAGAAGTGTCACTGTTGTTGGCAGTTGGTCTAGGCTGTTGCCTTGAAATAGCCACCGACGGAGGTGGAATAGGACAGGCCTGGCAATCAATGATGGACGACATGAATATGCCTGAGCGAATTCAAAGACATTTGTTCGGGCCAATATTAGAAGCGTTTGATGTCTCTTCTAAGCAAGAGTTATCGTTTGAGATAATGGAGTACATGGAGCCGGAGCAACTCGGCTCGCTTGCTAGTGCTCTTGCTCTTGTAGTAGATGCCGTATTCAGTGGCAGCGATATTGTCATTGAATAAATGCCCAGTTGGGCTATTAGATGGACTTTAGATTAGACAATAATCATAGAGAAGTTGATGACATCGACTTCCACAACCACATACCTTTGGACGACGTGATAATAGAATACGGGTCAAACCCGTCAGATATTAGAGGACATGACCAAGGTATAGGATTCGGCACATGGTGCATGAATCACTTATTGGAGATTAAGAAGAAAAACGGGAGCGACTTTCGCAACCACGTTATCTTGGTCGACGTAAAACCGTGGCTTGGTGCTGATGTCATCATGGACAGAAAGGTGCTTACAGTTAGTGACGAACTAACTAACTTAATGTCCGAAACAGACGAGGATACCGCAAAGAAAGTAAAAGAAAAGTACAAAGACGGAGACGAGATCTCCGTTCTAATGCTAACTTGGTATTCGGCTATCAGAAGCCGAAACCCTATTTTTACGAAGAAAAGTTTCAGCATAAACGATCATGCTTGGGACGAGATCGCAGATATCCTTTGACTGGGCTAATGCCCTTTTAGATGAGAGAAGAAAAATTCAACCCTGAGGCAAACGTAATACGGTTTATATGCGCAATTTGCTCTAAAGACCTAGACATTGCTAGTTTGGGTGTGAGCAAGACATGGCTGATACGAATCAAAAAATGCGACTGCGAAGAAGAATAACTTCTATTAGATGAAAGAAGAAATACCAATGACCCCATTAGAACTCTCAGAAATTCTATGGGGAAAGTATCCTGCACACCAGAAGCGTGCTAATTACAAATTTCTAAGCGGAGTCTTCCAATATTTAAAGATTGGAGGAGTCTGGATGTGGCCAGAGACTGGTCGCATATTCAAGAAAATAAACGATAAAGAACTCGTTGAGGTATACGAGTGATTAGATGGATGGAACGAAAGGACCACAAAATCAGGCTGAGGCAAAAAAGTTCCTAGCGCAACAAGCGCTGGCAGCAATAACGAATATCCAAGATATGCAATACCTTTGGTATCATTATGAAGACTGGCCTGCCCACCGAAGAAAGAATTTTGATAAAGTGCATAATGACATAATTGCACGGATCAAGAAGTGGGGTAAATTAGAATAAGACCCCTATTAGATGG
>MDTE01121915.1_pt1 | contig 17490 bp, 14 predicted proteins | sample 811231 | NCBI WGS metagenome assembly MDTE01 (sample SAMN05326651, study PRJNA326480) | marine metagenome | isolation source: seawater | place: Indian Ocean: Red Sea | collected 2010
CGCCAACGTCTGTGCCCCCAGCTTCAACGCGGGAACCATCGCGTCGAGCATGGGAAGCGCCAGGGTGGTCCCGATGCCTCTGAGCACGGTTCGTCGGGGCATGGCGCGCGCGGTCAGATACGTCATCTTGTTGGTCTTGTCCATGGTGATACGGGGCCGATCAGGAGGCCGTCCTCAACAAGAACGTCGGGCTCTCGACAATGCCCTTGATGATTGCGGACCATCGGAAGTCGATCGTGGCCGCATCCCTGACGATCCGACGGATCGCAGGTCGGTCGTGGTACTCCAGCCGGCGGCCGAGGGCGTAGCTCATCAGCTTCTCGGTCACGGTTGTCGCGAACTGCTCAGGCGGGTTGACCAGCATCGCCCGCAAATCGGGAAAGCCGTTCAGCGCCCGCCCATCGGGCCAGCTTCCAAGGGCGTCGATCGGACGGCCCGACTCGTCGGTGGCGCGCCAGCCGCCGATGGCGTCAAAGTGTTCGAGCGCGAACCCGAGTGGATCGATGGTCGAATGACAGGCGGCACACACCGGATTGGACCGGTGCTGCTCCAACCGCTCCCGGACCGACTTGGGGGCCACCCCCGGTTCGTTCTCCGGAAACGCCGGCACATTCGCCGGCGGCGCGGGCGCGGGCGACCCGAGCACGTTGTCGAGGAGCCACTTCCCGCGTAGCACGGGAGACGTTCGGCCCGGGTACGACGTGGCGGCCAGAAGCCCGCCCTGCGTCAGCAGCCCGCCTCGTCGATCCGGGTTCGGCAGCGTGACCCGGCGGAATCGGCTTCCGTAGATCCCCGGGAGGCCATAGTGGCGCGCCAGGCGTTCGTTGACCCACGTGTAGTCGGCGGTGAGGAGCTCCAGCACGGAGAGATCCTCCCGTAGGCTATTGCCGACGAACAGCTCGGTCTCCCGCGTGAACGCGTCGAGCAGACTCTCGTCGAAGGTCGGATACACGTCCGGGTCGACGATCACCTCGCCCACCCGGCGCACATTGAGCCACTGCGCCGCGAACCCGTCGACCAACGCCGCGATCGCACGCGGATCGGCGAGCATGCGCGTGACCTGCGCCTCTCGGACCGCGGCCCTCCCCAGCTGCCCCTGCCGGGCCAGCTCGAGAAGCTCCTCGTCAGGAACACTGCTCCACAGGAAGAACGAGAGGCGGGAGGCGATCTCGAGATCGCTGAGACGATACACGTCTCCTGGCTGGGTGCCCTCCGGGTCTCGGGTGACCCGCAAGAGGAAGTCGGGATCGCTGAGCAGATACTCCAGCGCGAACTGGATGCCCGCGTCGAAGCTGCCGCGCGCGTCCCGGCCTTCGCGGTAGAAGCCGAGCAGGGTCTCCAGGTCCTCAGGTGCGATCGGGCGCCGGTAGGCCCGTGGGGCGAGGCGGCTGAGAATCTCGGCGGCGCAGCGCTCCTCGTCCGCCCCCCGATCCGGATGGCAGACGAAGATCTCGCGCCGGCTGGGCGTATCGGCGAGCTGGTCGGTGGTGACGATCGGCCCGCCGATCTCGACGGAATGGATGCTCTGGTCATCCAGGTAGAGCTCGTCGTTCGCAAGCAGTCGACCCCGCTGGATGGGCTGGGGGATCCCGCCTGGTTCCCACATGTTCCGCACGAACGAGACCCCCACGGTTCGGGGTCCGGCTTCTACAGGCACCCGGACCTCGAGGCGTTCATCGGCGGTGAGCATGTACGCTTCCCACTCGGGATCGCCCTGCTCGCCAGGTCCCGTGTAGCTCTGCGGCGCGGGCCTCCCGGGTGCCTCGCCTCCGATCCTGAAGCGACGCACCAGCTCGCTGTCGATCCTGACGTCGATCAGCTGCGGCCGCCCCATCCCCATCAGGTAGTCCTGCCAATTGCCTCGGAGACGGACCTTGATGACGTACTCCCCGTCGACGGGGAAGTTGAACGGAACGGCGATGCCGCCCCTGGACCCGAACGGCAGGTCCTCGCTCTGCCGCTGGTCCTGGACCACGTGCAGGGGGATCTCGAAGGTCTGGGCGACCGCATGCTCCGGAGGGAGCCCCGTGGCAAGGCGGGTCACCTGACGGGCCACCGACAGGTACCGCTCCATATGAGCGGTGGAAATCGAGAGGACGTCCGCGAAGTTGTCGAAGCTCCCGTCCGCCGTCTCGTCGCCAGGCAGGAGCGAGGTCACGTCAACGTCTAGCGCGAACAGGTCGCGAATGGCGTTGTTGTACTCGAGCCGATTGAGGCGATGCACGGCACCCACGCGGCCAGGATTCGGTTGGGCGTCCCAGGCCCGGTCGATCTCCCCCTCGAGCCAGCTCGTGGCTGTCTCGTAGGCGGCGCGGGAGGGTCGGGGCCTTCCGACCGGTGGCATGGTACGCGTGCGCAGCTTGACGATCGCCCGCTCCCACACGTCCGGTTCGGCCGCCGGATCCAGCACGCTCAGCTCGTCGAAAGCCACGCCGCCCGACCGCAGGGCCTGGTTGTGACAAGACACGCAATAGGTGTCCAGGGTGTTGCGCACCTGGGACGCAGCGCCAGCCTCCTGGGTTGCGGCGCTCGCGCTGACCGCGCCTCCTCCGATGATCAGAAGGACCGCGACCGACGCCGTGCCGAGACGGGCCACAGCGACGGTAGCCGGGGACCCCTTCGCCCGACAGGCCATACTCCGGCGGCCGGAACGGAGGCGTTGCATCATCTTCAGAGAGCGCGCGTGGGCACAGACTGGGCCAACTTCGGACTGTCGCTGATCTTGGTCGCGAGATCCGGAGCTGTCAAGTGAGCCAGGCATCGCATCCCTCGGAGTGTGCGCCGCTATAATCGATGCGTGTCGCCTCACGAACGCCTCGCAAGTTGGACACCGGACCAGATCGCCGAAGCCCGTCGTTGGGTAGACGCCTGGCAGCGAGAAATCGGGTCATGACGCGGAAAGTGCTTGTCTACCTGCTCGGTCTCGGGGCTTTCGTGATCGCGCCCAGCCCTGCCGTCGCTCAGACCTACTACCATCACGTGCATCTCATCGTCCCCGATGTCGTGGAGGGGACCCGGTGGTACATCGACAACATGGGGTGTGGTCCGGTCGAGGGGCGTCCCGACGCCGCCTTGTGTAACTCGACCAAGATCTACTTCTTCGGACGGGATTCGGAAGGACCGAGTGTCGGCACCGCCGTAAACCACATCAGCTTCTCGTTCGACAATCTGGACGCCAAGGTCGCCGAGCTCGAGGCGGCCGGCATCACGTTCGAGGAGCCCGGCGTGCGCGACGTCCCCAACCTGTTCAAGGTCGCGTTCTTCACCCAGTGGGGCACGCGGATCGAGCTGGTGGAGCACGACGGACGCGAAGGGTTCCATCACATCCATCTGTCGAGTCCGAACCCCGACGAGACGCTGTCCTGGTATCAGGAGATGTTCGGCGGCGAGCGAACACGGCTACAAGGAGTGCTGGACGCCGTGCTGTTCAGCGGTGCCGTGCCGGCCGGCGGCATCGGGGGGCCTCGCAGCGACGTGTGGCTGCTGGCGAGCCAGGCTCTGGAAGCCGTCGTGGGAAACGAGCGCCGGGCCATCGATCACCTCGGCTTCTCGGTCGCCAGTGTCGAGTCCACCGCCGAGGCGCTGAAGCCGAAGGGCGTCGACTACGGTGTGGAACCGGGACGGATCACCGACCATCACTCGGGCCAGGATGCGGGGCGAGGCCACCTGACCCTTCGCGGCTATTCGTTCGTGACCGGACCCGACGACGTGTGGATCGAGATCGTGGAGTGCTTCGACCCCCGGCACTGCGAGCAGCCGGCGCAGTAGTCCCGCACGCCACGCCAGGCTTCGGTCCTACCGGGCCCCGCCACCGGCGGTCAAAACCGGAACAGCCGGTTCACCTTGACGATGAACGCGCGGTTCACCAGATCCGGCCACCGGCGGGTGAGCGTGTCGCGCTGCTCGTTGTAGACGACAAACAGCTCGCTGCCCGGCTGATACTCCCAGCGCAGGCGGGCGTTGGTCGACACGCGGTTGCTGCTCGAGCTGTATTGCATCAGCGCGCTCACGAAGGCCCGTGACGACATCGCATAGGTGACCCGCGTGGTCAGCAGGTGCGTGGTGAAGCTGCCCTCGGCCAGGTCCACGAGGTTCAGCGAATAGCTGGGCTGCAGCGAGAAGTGGCTCCTCACCCGCACCGCCCCGCTGGCGGCGCCGAGGGTCGTCTTGTGCCCGCTGTAGAACGTGCCCCGGCTGGCCAGGAAGTTCGCCCGCACCCGGCGCTGATCGTGGCCCAGGTGGCGCTGGGCGTGGGCGCCCTGTTCGCCGGTGGGATGACCTACCGCATGTTCAGGGCGATCGACCAGGACACCAGCGCGGCCCTCGAGACCAGCCGCGTGCTGGTCGCCTCGATCTCCATGCCGCCATCCGGGCAGCCGCAGGAGGAGGGCGCCAGGGCCGACGAGACCGCCGCGGCTCGCCTCGCGGCCCTGCAGCAGCGCCTCGGGCAGCGGCTGGCGGGGCAACCCGCGGCCAGACAGTGGGCGTTTTCTGACGCCACGCCCGGAAGCGGCACCGCCGAGCGCCGGGGGCGGGTCGACGGCGATGGGTTCCCGGCCGAGTTCCCGGGGCTCCCGGTGGTCACCTCGCAAGTCGATCCCGGCTTCTTCGAGACGCTTGGCGTCGAGCCGGTCGCCGGACGTCTGCTCCAACCCGGAGATGCTCCGCTCCAGGTTGGCCAATCGCCGACCCGCGTCCTGGTCAACACCAAGTTCCTCGACCGCCGGGACCTGGACTATCCGGGCGCCGTCGGACAGATGATGCGCATCTCCGACCCTGGCGAAGCGCCGGCCGGGCCGTGGATGGAGATCGTCGGCGTGGTGCCCGACCTGGAAGCCAGCCTGGGGCACGCGGTCATGGACGGGACACCGATGGCCTACCTGCCGGCGCCACCCGGCGGCATCCACCCGCTGACCCTCGTGATCGACCTCGGCGCCGATGCGAGCGCCTTCGCCCCCACGCTCCGCACACTCCTGACGGAGACGGAGCCGACCGCCATCCTCGATGACGTCGTCGCGCTCGATCGACTGCCGAACGAGGCGGCCCTGGTGCAGCGGACGGCGTCGGGCATCCTGGTGGGGCTCTCCCTCATCGCCATCCTGCTCTCGACGGCGGCCCTCTACGCGCTGATGTCGTTCACCGTCGCCCGCCGCACCCGCGAAATCGGCGTCCGGATAGCCCTCGGCGGCACAGCCAGCCGGATCGTCTCGGGCATCGCACACCGAGCGCTCCGGCAACTCGCGATCGGGGTCACCCTGGGCAGCGGATTCTGGGCGCTGGTGTTCGCGAGGCTGAACGCCACCGGCGCGTTCCAGGGCGAGCTCGGGGTGGCGGTGAGCGAGTGGCCGCTGGTCCTGCTGGGCACCTCGACGGCCGTGGTAGCGGTCGGCCTGCTCGCGTGCCTCGCGCCAACGCTCAAGGGGCTGCGCATCCGACCGGTCGAGGCGCTGCGGGTCGACGCCTGAGTGGGCGCCGTCGGCTCACTGACCGGCAGCGTCGGCGCGGTCGAGCGCCTGCCGCATCACCCGGTAGTGCCAGGCGATGACGTCGTCGTACATCGGGCCCCAGTCGGCCCGGTCGCGGCCGCCGCGGCGCTGGGTGAAGACAAACGGCAGGTCCGCATCCATCAGCACCCGCGCCAGGCGCTGAGAGATCTCGAGCGACGGAATGGTGCCCCCGCCGTCCAGCTGCATGAGCGGCACCCGGTCCCGGTCCACCAGGATGACCAGGCGGAACGGATCGTGGGCGAACGCCTCGGCCGGGGTCGTGAACGGCTGGCCACGCGGCGTCCGTTCGACGAGGCTGCTGAAACCGGGAACGCCGACCCCGGGCTGCTCCTGACCACGGGCCGCCTCGACCTCGGGCGCGTAGCTCGCCGGGGGCAGCGCCAGACCATCCAGCCGCAACCGATCGGCCGCTTCCCGGGCCCACAGCAGCTCGCCCAGCTGCGAGCCGACCGCCACGAACAGGTCGGGATTGCGGAGCCCGACCGCGAGCGCGCCGTGCCCTCCGATGCCGTAGCCGGTGACCGCCCGCCCCTCGCGGCGCGGCACCGCACGGTAGCGGGCCTCGACGTCCTGCCGCACGTCATCGACGACATAGCGCTCCCATCCCGCTGGCCCGCTGTCGCTCTCTGCCCAGTCGACATAGTACGAATCGCCGGCATCGGGCAGCACCAGGATGAGGTCGTGGTCGCTGACCCCGGGCGCCCCGCCGAGAATCGACCGCCAGCTCCCGGCATGATCACCGGCGCCATGCAGCAGATACAGCGTGGGAAACCGCTCGGTCGCGCGTGTCGGGTCGTGGTAGGCGGCCGGCAGGATGACGTCGTAGCGCATGGTCCGGCCAACCGACGGGGCCTCGAAGACCACCGTCTCCACCGGACCGAGCTGCGCCCGCGCCGCGAGGGGCGCCATCAGTGTGAGCGCCAGCGCCGCGGCCAGGCACCCCGCCGTAGGTTGCTGTCTCGTCCTCATCATGGTGGTCGAGGTTCACTCCCTGGCCATTCTACGCGGGCACCCACTGCCTGGTGTCAACGGCCATCCACGGACAGAAAGACCCGGGTCGCCTGGGCAACCCGGGTCCATCCGCCCCGCCGCGCGTACCAACGCATCTCAGGGATTCTCGCTGCCGGCCTGGGTATAGCGGTCGACGAACGCGTGGTCGACGTAACGGCAATAGAAGAGATAGGCCGACGTCATGTTGTGCGGCATGTTGAAGACGCGGTTCGCCTGCGGCAGCGTGCCGCGATACCCATGCGTCGCTCCCGCGAAGTGGACCGCGACCCGCTCGGCCGCCGAGTCGTAGTCCAGGATGGTCACCCGCGAGAACCAGCGGTCCATCTCGTAGGCGGAGTACGGATACGCGGTGGCGCTGCCCCAGCCGTCGCTCGGGTCTCCCCCAACCCACGCGTCGTAGTCGTGGCCGATGCCCGACAGGCCGACGAACATCTCGTTGATCCAGCTGTTCTGCTGCCAGAACTTCACATCGTCGAGCTCGACGAACACCGGCTCGTCGTTGTCGGGCCAGTAGACCGGACCGTCCAGGTCGACGGTCACCACGTCGGTGTACTCCTGCAGCGCCGTGTTGGTGCTGTAGCTCGGCGCGTCGATCTTCTTGACACCCCACACGCGCGTGTCGATCCCGATCAGCTCGAGCGTATAGGTGATGTCGTAGTCGAACCCGTTCGCCGGGCCGCGGAAGCCGGAGCTCAGGTCGATGTAGAGGACGTTGTTGCTGTCGGGCCGGTTGTTCGAGTTGACCACCTCGGCCGACGCCCACAGGGCGAGCGGACCCATGCTGACCTCGGCATCGAAGTGAACGCCCTGGATCACGACGTAGTAGGCGTAACGGCCGGCCGGCCCCGGATACCAGTCGCCGAACACCGCGGCGAGCTGGGAGTCATCCAGATCGATCTGCGTCAGCTGCGACGACGACCAGTTCTCGAGGCTGCCGGTGAAGGTGAGCGGCGCCGTCCGCAAGTAGTCGCTGGTGTAGACGACCCCCTGGGTGCGGAACTCCCAGTTCCAGGGGCTGAGTCCCGGATAGCCCGAGTGCTGCATCCAGGTCTGGAGAGAGCTGCTCCAGGTGACCACCCCGTTATTGACCTGGTGGGCGCCGTTGTTCACCACCCCGGCCAGCTGCCGCACCTCACGCGCCTGGTCACCCTGCCAGTCCTTGTCCAGCCCGTAGAGGATCCGGATCGCGCTGTCCTTCTGAAGCTCTTCTCTTTCCTTGAACACGTCGGGCGGACGGTCCCGATTGGGATCCACCTCGAACTGCTGGGCCCGCGCCGTCGTGCCGAGAAAGCACGCGGCCACGACCGCCATCGCCACTGTCCGTCGCATCATCGCTGTCGTCATCGTCTTCTCCCTTTCGGATGGCTCACTGTCCGCGCCATCTGGTAACCAGGGTAGAAAGGGACGACGGAGCGGCCTGTTGACGGCAATCACGTGACGACCGTGATCCTGATCACGCCTCGATATACACTCCTGAAACCGCGATGACACACGGGCCGTTCTGAGAACGGCGGCGGCTTCACGAGACGGTCGTAAGGGAGGAGCTCCACGATGCGTACGACTTTGCGTGTTTCGGCGTCCGGTCTGCTGACGGCGTTGCTCGCCGCCCTCGCCATCGGCACGGCCACGAGCTACGCCCAGCCGGGCGACTTCGTCCCGGTCACCGACGCCATGCTGCAGGAGCCGGCCGATGACGACTGGCTGATGTGGCGGCGCACGCTCGACGGGTGGGGCTACAGCCCACTCGACGAGATCACCCGCGAGAACGTGGGACAGCTCCGCATGATCTGGACCCGCGCCCTGGGGCGCGGCAGTCAGCAGGGGACGCCGCTGGCCTACGACGGCGTGCTCTACATGCCGAACCCGCGGGACGTGATCCAGGCGCTCGACGCCGTCACCGGCGACCTGATCTGGGAGCACCGACGCGAGGTGCCCGAGAGCGTCGGGCAGGGGGGCCTCGTCACCAACAATCGCAACATCGCGATCTATGGCGACCGGATCATCGATACGAGCATCGACGACTATGTCTTCGCGCTCGACGCCACCACCGGCGAGATGGTGTGGGAGACCGAGATTCTCGACTACGAGACCAACCGGGCCATGCAGAGCTCGGGACCGATCGTCGCCAACGGCAAGGTCATCTCGGGGCGCAGCTGTGTCACCACCGAGTCGTGCGTCATCACGGCCCACGACGCGGTCACCGGGGCCGAGCTCTGGCGGCGGTCCACCATTCCGAAGCCGGGCGAGCCAGGTGACGAGACCTGGGGTGATGTGGCCTACGAAGAACGGCGGCACGTGGGCGCGTGGATGGTGCCGAGCTACGACCCGGCGCTGAACCTGGTCTACATGGGCACGTCGGTCACCTCGCCCGCCCCGAAGTTCATGCTGGGCGGCACCGACCTCGCGCACCTGTATCACAACTCGACGCTGGCCCTCGACGGCGACACCGGCGAGATCGTCTGGTACTACCAGCATCTGAAGGACCACTGGGATCTGGACCACCCGTTCGAGCGGCTGCTGGTCGACACCGCGGTCGCGCCCGACCCCAGCGAGGTGAGCTGGATCAATCCGCGTATCCAGCCGGGCGAGACCAGACGCGTGATCACCGGTATCCCGGGGAAGACCGGCGTGGTCTACACGCTGGATCGGGAAACAGGCGAGTTCCTCTGGGCCACGTCGACCGTCACCCAGAACGTCATCAGCAACATCGACGGGGCCACCGGGGCGGTCACCGAGAACTCCGAGGTCGTCTTCACCGGTCTCGGCCAGGAAGTGCTCTCGTGCCCCTCCTGGATTGGCGGCAAGGACTGGGAAGCGGGCGCCTACAGCCCACTGACCAACGCGATGTACTACCCGCTCAGGAACACCTGTGCCCGGGTGATGGCGACGATGGAAGGGGGTCTGGCGATCTACCGGCTGGCCGCCCGGTTCCAGCTGGCGCCCGGCACCGAGGACCTCGGCACCGTGCGGGCCATTTCGGCCGAGACGGGTCAGACGACGTGGGTCCACGAACAGCGGGCGGCCACCATGTCGCTGATGACCACCGGGGGCGGGCTGGTCTTCGGGGGTGACGTGAACGGGCGGTTCCGCGCCTTCGATCAGGAGACCGGGGAAACGCTGTGGGAGATCAACCTCGGGTCACCGGTGACCGGGTTTCCGATCAGCTTCAGGGTCGACGGCCGCCAGTATGTGGCCGTCAGCACCGGCAACGCCGCGACCGCCTCGGGGTTCATCCGCCTGACGCCCGAGATCCGCCCCAGCGCCGGCAACAACCTGTTCATCTTCGCGCTGCCCGAGTAGGGCATTGGGACTCGAGTTGCTTCTGTAGGGCCGGGACCGGCGGGCGCGGTTTGTTGGGAAGCTTCTGTCGGGCGGGACTTCAGTCCCGCCGGCAAGCAGGTCGCTCACGTTCAGCGGGGCTGAAGCCCCGCCTTACAGATTCAACCGCTCTATCCGAATCGCTCGCCAAGTCAGGTTTCTTGGCGAGACGGGTGCGTGGCAAGGCGCGAGGAGGGAGCAACCAGGCGGGTTGTGACCGACGAAGCAACGCCCGCCACGCGCCCGTGTCGCCGAGAAACCTCGCTAGAAAATGGCGAGGGGGTTCAGCGGCGACCCGGTGCCACCGACAACGCGGAGCGGGGCGCCGACGAACATGAACTCCCATCGGCCGCGCTCGGCGGCCGCCTCGGCCACGGCATCCAGGTCCAGGTTGTCGAGGATCGGCATGCCCAGCCCGACGATGACCAGCTCGTGCAGCGGGTTGGCCAGCCCGTCGAGGCCGGACGGCATGACGTCGCTGACGCCATCGCTGCCGAGCACCGCCACATCGCGCGCCTTGAGCCAGGCGGCGATCGACGCGTGCGAGCCGGCCGCCTGCTCCACGAAGTTCCACTGACCCAGCTGACGCACCGCCTCCCAGCGACCGGTCCGGATCAACAGCACGTCACCGCTGCCCACTCGCACGCCAGTAGCCCGTTCCCACTCTTCGAGGTCCTCGACGGTGAGGGCCGTCCCCGGCTCGAGATAGTCGACACCCCGGTGACGGGCCATGTCGATCAGCACCCCTCTGGCGACGATGCCGTCGCGGGCGTTGTGGATGCCCAGACGCTCCGCCCCCGAGGAGGCCAGCCCGCTCACCGGGAACCCGTTGTAGAGCTGCCCGTTGTGCGCGAAGTGCGGAAGACCATCCACGTGCGAGTGCGCGAAGCCGTGGTATTGCACCGAGTAGACGTCGCCGGCCACCTCGTGGCCCGTGAACATGGAGGTGCTCAGCTCGTGCTGGAAGGGATTGGCGTTGAGGGCATCACGCGTGGTGTTCAGATCGCGCGCCATCGACACCGAGACGCCATCCTGGACCAGTCGGCCGGCCGCCTGGCGCTTCTCGTCGGTGATGAGATTCAGGGTGCCGAGCTCGTCCTCGGCGCCCCAGCGCCCCCAGTTGGAGATCTCCTCCATCCACTGCTCGAACTGGGCTCGCGTGATCGGCTCGGCGCCCTGGGCCAGGGCCGTCGTGGGCAGCGATACGAGCAGAAGGACGATGGTCGCGCGCAGGATCAACATGGTGCCTCCAGGGTCGTGAACGTCCGACTACGGACAAGTGGCAAAGGCCGAGGTATCGGTAATCGCCTGCGCGGCGGTGCCGAGGGGATTCATGTAGGTGCGGGTGACCTGGCTCATGGTGTCGGTTACCGTGACGGTGAACTCGACGTTGGTCGTGGCGGCCGCGAATACCCAGAAATGGTTGTTCTGATTGCAGTTGCTGAGCAGCTGGACCAGTAGATCGTTGTTGTCGGGGTTCGTGAAATAGAAGTATCCGCCGTCGAAGAAGCGTCCGTTGGGCACGACCATCACGGGCCCGGTGTCGCGGGTCGAGTCGCGCCACGTCACGTCGACCTGGAACCGATCATCCAGCGCGCAGATCGTGGTATCGCCGGGGGTACAGGAGCCGGGCATCACGCGCGTGTCGCCCAGCGACACGGGAACGGTGGCGGTATCCAGAACCATCTGACCGTTGTCGTCTCGGCCCTCGACCTCGACGAGCGCCTCGGCGGTGTCAAACGGCGGAAACGGAATGGCGAAATCCAGGTCGACATCGGTGAAAACCAGATCTGAACCCGGGTTCAGCGTGGACGTGCCAGCAAAACAGCGAGTCGAGATTACGTTCACCGAGGGTCATGCCGTCCGCATCCAGCAACCTGAAGACCCCCGACAGATCGGTCACCGGTCCGCCCTGTGCGCCGACGCGACCGCTCACCGTGATGGTCCGGTTCTGGGTAGGATCGCCGATCTCGAGCCGCTGGAAAGAAGAACCCGACGCCACCGTGACTTCGACGCTCAGTGTCGTCGGGGTCGTGGTGGGCGTGCCGCCGGTGGTGGGGGTGGTGGTTGGAGTGGTGGGACTGCTGCTGCCACCACCGCACGCGACGGTGCCGAAGACGAACGCGCCGAGCGCCACGGGTAGATGGTTCCTCACGAGCATTTCTCCTCCGCGGCGCAATCCGCCACCGCCAACTGTCGTCCCGCCAACCGCTGGGGGCCACCCCATTGTCACCTACGCAGCCCTCTGACGGAAAACCGGCGACGCCACGAGCTACCGACCAGCCTCGGCTTCCTGCTTCCGGTTGCCGCAGGTTCGAACGGCCGGGGAGCGCCACCGTCCTCGGGACCGAACGCGCGCCCACGTTTGACCTGGCGGTGCTCTCGGCAACGAAGCGATAGCCCACCGACATACAATCAGATTCCCTCATTCAAGGAGACATCGATGCGCCGCCTTCTCATCTGCAGCCTGTTCCTCAGCCTCGTCGCCGGGACCACCGCCCTTGCCCAGGACGGCGGCTCGACCATCATCCCCAAACGCGAGGTCAACGAGGTGCTGCTCAGGGGCCTCGACAACCTGGCGGCGGGACGCTCGGTGAGCGACATCGTGGTGCGTCACCTCGACGTGGGTGACGAGCACCTGGGCGTGTCGGTGGTGCAGCGAAGCAAGGTGGAGGTCCGGGACAACGTGACCGGCATCGCCCACCCCGACCTGGACGAGATCTACTACGTGCTGTCGGGCACCGGCACCATGATCACGGGTGGCGAGTTCGTCGACGTGCAGACGAGCGACAGCGCGCTGCTGGGACCGATGGAACGCGGGGCGATCCGGGGCGGGGTGCTGCAGTATGTCGAACCGGGCGACATCGCGATCATTCCCAAGGGGATGCCGCACGCCTGGCACAAGATCGACACCGATTCGATCAGCTACATCATCTTCCGGGGTGACCCCCACAAGGTGATGGACGTGAAGACGGAGTAGATCTTCGCGGCGGGGCGCTACGTGCCATCCGCCTCGTCGCCGACGACCATCGGGTTGGCCGGGTCGGCAGCCCACTCCTGCAGCGACGCCGTGTACACCGCCACGTTGGTGAAGCCCAGGCGGGCCATGATGAAGGCGTTGGACGACGCCGCAATGCCGCCCCCGCAGTAGGTGATGGTGCGGGCGTTCCGGTCGCCGGCCATCATCGCGTTCAGTTCCTCGTGCGATCGATACCGGCCCGACTCGTCGAGGATCTCGAACGCCGAGACGTTCGACGCACCAGGAATGTGCCCGGGACGGGCATACATCGCCTGCTTCCCGCTGTAGTGATCGGCCGAGAGCGTATCGACGAGCTGCACGGCCGGATCATCGATGGCCGCTCGCACGTCGTCACGGTCGGCGATCACCTCCGGCCGGACGTGCGGTGTGAGCGTCCGGGCTGGTCGGTCGGCCGGTTCGGTCGACAGCCCTCGCCCCTCGGCCGTCCACGCGCGCAGCCCGCCATCGAGCAACGCCGCGTCGTCGAACCCGACCCAGCGAAGCATCCACCAGACGCGGGCGGCGCAGGCCGCCATCATCGCGTCGTAGAGCACCACGCGGGTCCCATCGCCGACCCCGAGCGCCCCCATCGCGGTGGTAAACCGCTCCACGGTGGGCATGGCGAACTGCAGGGTGCTGTCGGGGTCCGCAAGATCGACCGTGAGGTCGGCGAACCCGGCGTTCGGGATGTGTTCCTCGTCATACGCCGCTTTCCCACTCGACACCTCGAAGCCGCCACCCTCGAGTGGGCGAAATTTGATCGTGCAATCGAGAACGACCAGGTCGGGGTCGTCGAGATGCTCGTTCAGCCAGTCGGTCTTCACCAGAGTCTGCATGTCGTCACCTACCGCGGCACGGTCGGCTTCCCATCGAACCGGTCACCGCTCCACCCGGCCCACAAGTGAGACGACGGCGTCGTCCTGAGAGTTCCGCTCGTTGCCGTCTCGCCGCCCCTGCGTTCCGTTAGTATTGGTAGCCAGAACGTTGCTGCCGTCACTTTGTCGGACGTACGCATGACTGGTTTCGCACGTGCCAGACAGGTAGCCGTCGGCGCTCTGGCGTTCCCTCTCCTCTGGCTACTGCCGTCCCATGCCTCGGCACAGACTGTTGCCGAACAGATGATCGAAGCCCAGGTCCGGATTCCGCTGCCGCCGGGCCCGTGCCTGATTCCATCGTCGGTCCACTCGATAAGCGTCGGCGCAGGCGCTCAGATCGGGGTAGAGGCGATTCCCGAACCGTGCGGCTCACGAGCAGCTGGCGACGAACAGTTGAACCTGTCCGGTCTGTCGGTGGGCGACGCCCTGGACGAGCTGGTTCGCCTCGATCCCCGTTACCTGTGGCTGGAGTCGGACGGCGTCGTGGTTGTCAGGCAGGTCGCGGCGTGGATGGACGACGAGCATCCGCTGCACAGCGTGCTCGGGGACGTCGCATGGCAGCAGCAACGGCTGATGTATGCGGCCATGGCGGTGTCAGGAGCACTTCGGGCCCACGAGGTTGATGCGCTCAACGTGCCCCCGGCGACAACCCCACAGGGGTGGGAACCTTTCGACCTGGCGCTGCAGGCGCCGACTGGATACGAGCTGCTGAACGAGATCGCCCGCGCGCATGGAACGGCCTCGTGGGGACTCTCGTTCTGCACCCCTGAGGCCCGGATCGAGCAGGCCTACTTCGAATGGTGGACGCCAGACGGTACGACGCTGGGAATCGGGTGGGGAGCGTTCGTGGAGGTAGAGGGAGCCCCCTGCCGCGAGGGGCTGCCCGTGATGCTCCCGTCTCTGGACTAGCAGCCCGACCTACTCAGGCAGCGCGAACACCCACATCACCCCGCTGCCCTGCGGGATGTTCGTATCGGTGAAGTTGGCGTAGGAGGTGGTCATGCCGATGCGACCGCCCGCGCCCACCGCCAGATACTGCCGGCCGTTGACCTCGAAGGTGACCGGCGCGCCCGAGATGTCGCCATTCAGCCGGGTTTCCCAGAGCAGGTCGCCCGTCTCGTGATCGAGCGCGAACAGCCGACGGTCGGCGGTGCCGCTGAACACCAGCCCGCCGCCCGTGGCCAGCGCCGAGGCGGTGACGGCCACCCCGTTCGGCACCTCGTACGTCCAGGCACGGTCGCCCGTTTTCGGGTCGAAGGCGGCGAACTCGCCGATGTAGTCATAGCCGGGCACCATCTTGGTGCGGCTGGCCATGCCCCGGTAGATCCGTCCCGGCTGGTAGTCCTCCGAGACGTAGGTGACGTCCATGCAGCTGTTGTTGAGCCCGAGGTAGTAGAGGCCGGTCGCCGGGCTGTAGCTGGGTGCGTTCAGGTTCCGGGTGCCGTGGAAGTGCGGGCACACCTCGAAGGTCTTCCCCGAGTCGACGTCTTCCATCGTCGGGATCTGCTTAGGGTTGTAGATGGGGCTTCCCGTATCGGTCCAGCCTTCGATGATGTTGTCGTAGCCGGTCCGGAAGGCATGGAGGAAGCGGCCGGTTTCCCGGTCCAGCACCAGGCCCCAGCCGATCTTGCTGGTTTCGATCAACGCCTTGAAGACGCGGCCGCCGATCTCCAGGTCCACCAGCATGCTTTCGTGGGCGGCATCGAGGTCCCAGTTGTCGGCCGGCACCACCTGGAAGTGCCACTGCAGCTCGCCGGTGTCGATGTCAAGCGCCAGGATCGAGTTGGTGTAGAGCGCATCGCCGGGCCCGCGCAAGGTCGAGGCCCATGGGGTCGGCTGGCCAGTACCCAGATAGATGAACTTCAGCTCGGGGTCGTAGCTGATGGTGCCCCAGGTGAGCCCGCCCATCGGCGGCAGCTCGCGCTCGGTCCAGGTCTCGTAGCCAGGCTCGCCAGGCGCCGGGATGGTGTAGGTGGTCCAGAGATGCTCGCCGGTGTCGGCATCGTGCGCCACCACCAGGCCCCGCGCGCTGCGGTCGCCCCCGGCGAAACCGAGCACGACCTTGCCGTCGGCGATGAGGGCGGGATGGGCATGGCCCAGACCGTCGCTGTAGTCGCCGGTGCTCACCTCCCACTGCACGTCGCCCGTCTCGGCGTCGATCGCCACCAGCGCCGAATCGGCCGTCCCCCAGTAGACCAGATCGTTGTAGAGCGACACGCCGCGTGAGCGGCCGAGCGCCTGCGACTTCTGGATGTCTTCGGGGTAGCTCCGCTGATGCACCCAGGCCACCTCGCCCGTCTCGACCTCGAAGGCGGTGACTCGGTCGCTCTCGGCCACATACATCAGATGGTTGGAGACCACCGGCGTCGGCACCCAGCGATTGGTGTCCCCCATCGAATGGGCCCACACCAGCCGCAGGTCGCCGACGTTCCCGCGGTTGATCTGGGTCAGCGGGCTGTAACCGGTCACGTCGTAGGTGCGTCGGTAGTTGGCCCAATCGCCGTCCTCGGGGGTCAGCAACCGCTCCTCGGTCACCTCCTCCCAGTTCTGCGCGACCGTCGGACTCGCCACACCCAGGAGCACCACGACCGCTCCGCACGCCACCAGACCCACGCGTCGAATTCGCTGCATCACTGCCTGCTCCACTGCTCGTCCCCTACCGCGGGACGGTCATCACCGCCAGCACCTTGAAGCCTTCGCCCAGGCGCCGGTCGCGCTGCCGCTCGGCGTCCTCTGCCGATCGCGCCACGATCGGGTAGCCACACGCCACGTCGCGGCGCACGCAGACGGCGAGCGCCTGCTGCACCAGCGCCTCGACCTCCGGAGCGTCTGGCCCGTCGGCGCCGATCGACGTCGCCAGATCGGTCGGCCCGAGAAAGATCACGCCGATGCCCGGGACATCAAGCACCGCGTCCAGCTGCTCGATACCGGCGGCGGACTCGATCTGCACCATCGCCAGAAGCCGTCCTGACGACGCCTCGGGCCACACACCGGCCGTCGATGCGTCCCGCATCGACGCAATCGCGCGAGCCGCCTGCGCCGGTGTCTCGATGTCCGGGAACATGATGCCCGCGACACCCAGGTCGATCAGATCGCCAACGACCGACTCCGGCGCCTCGACCGCACTCAGCGGAATCCGAACCACCGGCAGCGCCCCGGTCGCGCCGCCGTCGTCCTTCAACCCCTGCAGCCGCCCCGCGATCGCGTCCAGCTCGAAGTCGCCATACTGGGCGTCAATCACGACGAAGTCGAGGTCGGGCGCTCCGCGGGTGAAGGTCCCGATGGCGGGTCGCCCAGCTTCGAGCTGCGCCACCACCCGGTTCGGCTGCGCGGCCGCAGCTTCGGCAAGCAGGCCCAGCGCGATCACGCTGGAGGCGCCAACCACCGACATCTTCACCATCAAGCTGCGCCAGCATATCGCGGAACGGTCTCGAGGGCGACGCACCGGCTGAAGCAACACGCAATCGGAGGTAGGATTATCCCGCTCATGGTGAAGTTCGACTGCATCGTGCAGGAAGGCTGTGTCGACGACACGCTCCGACCCCAGCTGGCTACCGCCCTGGAAAACGTCTGTCTCGAGGTGCTCGGCGCCGAGGTGGGCCCGGCCGAGTTTTCGTGGGTGGTCGTGAAGAAGGGCTTCGGGTTCCGGGGCGGCGAACCGTCGGAGACATCCCTGGTGCGAGGCCGCATTCCCGACGGGTGCGATCGCGATACCCGGGAGCGCCTGCTCAAGAACATGGCGGACGAATGGTGCCGGATC
>MDTE01152236.1_pt1 | contig 17489 bp, 13 predicted proteins | sample 811231 | NCBI WGS metagenome assembly MDTE01 (sample SAMN05326651, study PRJNA326480) | marine metagenome | isolation source: seawater | place: Indian Ocean: Red Sea | collected 2010
CAAAAATTAAAAAAAATTAGTCTTAATTGTAAAATGATACTTTTAAATCATAGTAGATAAATGTAAAATAAATAATTTTTCATTAAGCGCGGAGTAATTTTAATGGATTTTTATTTTGCATAAGATTTTTCCCCAACTCTAGTTACAATGATAGCACACAAACCTAATACTACTTTGTGTATGAAAAATCATTTCAATTGAACTGCAGAAATCCTATCTATAACAGGGGGGTGGCTGTAAGAGAGAAAGACCTTCAAAGGATGTGGAGTTAAATGTGAAAGATTATTTGCAGATAAACCTTTTAACATCGAGATAAGTGGTTCAGGTTTTTTAGTTGTTTCCAAAGCATATGCGTCAGCTTCAAATTCATTTTTTCTGCTCAAGGCTGTAGTAAAAATAGAAGTTACCAAACTTACAGGTGAATATAGCATACCGAAAAAAACTAAGCCGCAATAAATAGAAGTTTCATCAACTGAAAAAACATTGAACAATTCAGTATCTTTCATAAAAAAATTAAAAATAAAGAGCATAATACCCGTTTCAATAATCCCTAAGATAGTTCCTTTTATAACATGCTTTTTCTTGTAATGTCCAATTTCATGGGCTACTACAGAAATAATTTCTTCTGTAGAGTGTTTGTCTAACAAGGTATCAAAGAGTGCTATTCTTCTTGATTTTCCAAATCCACTGAAATAAGCGTTTGAATGAGAAGATCTTTTACTTCCGTCCATAACATCTATCCGCCCTATTGGAAAACTTACTTTTTTAGCAAATTCTTCAATCGCAGTTTTAAGCTCACCTTCATCAAGAGGTGTAAATTTGTTAAACATAGGAGCAATGACATGTACGAATAATGGCTGTACAGCAATCATAAACCCCGTAATCAAGGCCCAGGCGATCCACCATCCATTTTCTTGGAAAGTATTAAAAAAATATAGAATTGGTGCCATTACTAAACTTCCAAGGAAAATTATTAAACCATATCCCTTCAATTTATCAAAAACATATGTAATTACTGAAGTGTTATTAAAACCATATTTTTCCTCAATAACAAATGTACTATAAAGTGAAAAAGGTATATTCAGAATGTCATTGACAAAAAATAAAATACCAAAAAAAAGTAAACCTGAAAAAATATAATTTGTTGAATTGGCACGAACAAAAGTATCTAATTCCCCAAATAGACCAAATTGAATTACAACTATAATTAATAAAAGACCAAATGTATTAGAAAATAATCCTAATTTTGTCTTATCCTGTAAATAGGATTGAGATTTTGCATACTTATCTTCATCATAGTAATCTTGAAAACCATTTGGCACTGTTTTTGAGATACTTTTCATGTTGAGGATTGAACTTGTAGTTGATAAACAATATTCTAGCAATAAGGCACCAATGATTATTAAATAATATATCTGCTCCATAATTAAAATTTGATCGAACAACCTAAGGCTTTACTTGTGGATTTTGTGATTTTTTGGCCTGCTAACATTTGGTCTAAAGCATTTTTCAAATAGGCTTCACCTACATCAGATTTGTTCCTGGCATTATCATCAATTGCACCTCGATATACTAGTTTATTTTGATTATCGAATAGATATATATGTGGAGTTTTGGTTGCACCAAATGCATAGGCTAATTTTGCTTTTGGATCCTGTGCATATGGAAAATTATATTTTTTTTCTTTAGCATGCTTTTTCATTTTATCTAAACTATCATCACCGTCAAATCTAGAAACATTTGAGTTTATTGCTATGATCCCAATTCCCCTTTTTAAATAAGCATTTGCTATTTCAACATATCTGTCCTCCCACTTAATGACCCATGGACATGTATTGCAAGAAAAAATTACAAGAGTACCATTCTGTCCCTTGACATCTTCAAGGGTTATTTTTTTTTTGTTAATATCAGTTAAATGAACATTGGTAAGAGGCAAAGCTGATCCCAAACTAAGTTCCTTAGAGTAGATGCTCCCCCAAAGAAAAAAACTAAGTGTTATATATTTTATAAAGTAAATGAGATATAGGTTCATTAAAAATCTATTTATATTTTATGCTTGTTAATACTTAATGCTTTAAACACTTAAAGCTATTACAAATGGCTTCTTTGTAAATATTTCTACAACTGAACACTTAGCATAATCAAAATTATACACTAAATATTCCTTAAAACAAACAAAATAAATTAAATGATAATCTTTTAAATGTAGATGTGATAAATGAATTTGGATATGATTGTGATAGCTGCTTATGATTGATCGAATCACATAGCTTAGTTTTACCACGTTCTTTTTTATAAATTAGAAATTTAGAATAAAAGATACTTAAAATTATAGACCTATAGCTAAATTGATAACCTCACTAAATTTTTCTTTACCCCTTTTACCTTCCCAATAATCTATAATTTTTCCTGATTTTTTTGCATAAACAATAGTAAAAGGTAAACTACCAGACCAATCATTATGTATTCCATTAATGAAAGCCTCGTCCTTTTGGCTTTTAATATAAGATTCCAGCCCAATATCATAATGATTCAAAAATTTTATTACATCTCTAGATTGGTCTTTAAAATCTGCACTGACAAAAATCACTTCTAAATCTTTGGTATCTTTTTGAAAGTTAACAATCATTGGGAATTCCTCAATGCAAGGAGCACACCATAAAGCCCATATATTCACTAAAACTGCTTTATCTCCTTTGTAACTAGAAATTTTTTTGCCTAAGCTCTCAGCAGTGACTGGAATTAACTCAGTTTGACTACAACTAACTATAAATATTGTAAAAAAGGAAAATACCCTCAAGGTCTGATTGATTTCATTTTTTGCTTTGAGAACAATACTGCTTGATCATCATAATGTAAGGATGTTTTATTTTTTGTCGCGCTTCCATATTGATGAATGCTCCAAGCCTTAATTTTTCTATCTGGACTCCATTCAACAGCTTGGATGTAACAATCTCCAGCAATGGCTTTATATATATTGCCTGATTTTTTATAATACATTGCCCGCAACGTACCTGGAGCACCAGATAATGGTAAATTGGTATCGCCCCTAATCAGTCTAAATACTCTTCCCATTGGTACATTAATTCTTCCATAATTAGTTTTTAAGAACTTAACATTTTCTCTTATTTTGGATGTTATTCTATCAATATCATAATTTAAGTCCTGTATTCTAAATGCATTGGGAAGTGAAAGAATTGAAATAGCGGCGTTTTCATTTAACGAATCAGCACTTAAATCCCATTTTTTAATAGAAATGACTGCTTCTTTAATATCTTCTGGAATTCCTTTTTTAGTAATATCGTTTAGGTATTGTTCTCTTACTTTTGCTAAAATTGATTCTCTAGAATACAAAACATCATATTTATATTTGAAAAATTCTTCTCGCGAAATTGAAAAATCCACCCCAAACGTTTCTAATGACCTTAATGCTCTATTTGTTTGATGGGTTTCTATTCCTGTCCAGTCAGGTAGGGCTCGAGTTACGTCTACTTTACTTCCAGTGACGAGATATGGGCTACTATTACAATTTTGGAAAAAACCTTCAAATGGATTAAAAACTTGAGGCAATTCATCGTAGGGGACATAGTCATACCATAAGGTGCGCTTGCTTTCGCCTGGAAGTATTTTTTTCCAATTGTATCTAGGGTCTCTTTTAGGAATTTTTGCATTGTAAACATAGTATATATTTCCTTCTTGATCAGCGTAACCGGTATTAAACATAGGTATTGCGTGTAATTCCATAGCTTTCTTGAAGTCTTTAAAGTTTTTAGCCTTACCCATTCGATACCACTGCTCTAGAAATCGTAGATCTTTAATTGATGATATTCTTAAAGCATAACTTCCATGATCAAATTCAATAACTGGTCCATGAATGGATTTTTTTACTACCCTTTTAAATTTCCAAGGTATCAGACCCAGCACTTTTATCTTGATATTAGCCACTCGAAGATCCATATCTTTCCAATATCCCTCAAACCAGTATTGATCTTTATTTTTTTTATTAATCGTTAATTTATAAACATCTATAAGATCTGGTGAGTTTACTGTGTGACTCCATCCTAAATATGGATTATGGCCTATTAATGGCACAGGGGAACCTGGAAAAAGAGCACCATAAAAATCCCATCCTTCATCACTTATCAAATGAGCTTCGTACCATGCAACTGGGCCATCCCATGGTTGATGTGTATTTATCCATAAGCGAGTGTATCCATCACTGGACCGCCTGGGACCAATTGCCATAAAATTACTTCCTAACATATCAAAAAAACCTTGCTGGCCATCCTTTTCATTGAACCCAATAATTTCAGGAGGGTTCTTTTTTGAAAGTTTTTTTAGAACACCATCTAGGCCGAACATAAATGGCATTCGATGGGAGAACCCCACAATAATATCTTCAGCAGATACATTGGTAAAGTCCTTTCTTCTTTTTGAAGGATTATCAACAAGAAATTTATTGATGCCTGCAGCATACCCCTCACATAATATTTTAACATCTTCCGGTATCTCGTCTCTATATCTTTCTTCAATCATACCCCAGAAATTCATTGCCTGAACGTAAAAATCATTTATAGCAGCATCTCTTCCACTCCGCAATAAAGATAAGTTCCCTCTCAAGGCGTAAATAACATCTTGGATAGTATGAAAGTCATCTTGTGAATGAGCATAGGCAAGACCGAAGGATGCATCTGCATCTCTTTTTCCATAAATATGAGGTACACCCCATTCATCTCTCATGATTTTAGCGGTAAATAATTTATCAGTAATGATAATATTTCCAGAATGATTTCCAGAACCTTCCAATAAAGAAAAAATTAGTTTTAAGTAAAATAAAAGCCTTATTATTGCCATTTCACAATATTTTTTTTGCTATCTTCTTTCCACAAATCATACTTCAACATTATAGATAAAAATAATTGTTCTCTTTTTAATTTTTCGAGCCACAAATATAACGCTGGAAATTTATTACTGAACCATTTTAAGTCTACATGAGCTCCTTGCCTAACAAAAGGCATAATGGCTATATCAACTAACCTCAATCTATCTCCAAGAAAGAAAGAGTGGTTTTCTAAAATAAAATTGTACTGTTTGAAAAATACTTTGATTTTACTTTGATATGTCTCAAATGAATCTTCTTTATATCGAACATGATATTTATACCTGTCCAACCAATATTTAAAATCATTATCATTATTATGTATCATATTATCTTGCTGAGAAAATTTATCCTTATACCAATTATCCAAATCATTTTGCTTTAAACACCATTTCATAATATCAATACTTTCATCAATTATGGTACCATCAGTTAGTTGTAAAACAGGAACGGTGCCCTTGTTTGATAATTCATAAAGTTTTGTAGGTCTATTTTTTAAAAGGATTTCTCGATGTTCATAGGAAATTTTTGAGTATAACAAAGCCATCCGTGCTCGCATTGCATATGGGCACCTCCTAAAAGAATATAGAATTGGATACTTCAATTCAACTCTCTTAGTTTGGGTTTGACTCGGGCATCAAAAAATGTTTTTGAAACTACATATTTTGGATCCTTTCGTAAAAGTTTTTGTTTTTCTATTGGAAGTAAGGCAAAGTCTTTACATTCTTTAGAGCAACACCCATTCAGCTTTTCTGAACATGTGTCACATTGAATAAAAAGAATGTGACAGGCATCATTTTTACAATCAGTGTGATGATCACAGGGTAAATCACATATATGACAATAAGAAATGATGTCTTTTGTAACTCTTTCGCCCAGTCTTTCATCAAAAACAAAATTTTTGCCTATGAATTTTGATTCTAAACCTTTTGCTTTAACCTCGTGAGCATATTGAATAATACCACCTTGCAATTGACTAACGTTTTTGAATCCATGTTGAATCAGGTATGAACTTGCTTTTTCACATCGAATACCTCCAGTGCAATAAAGCAAAATTTCTTTTTCCTGTTTGCCTTTAAGTAAACTCTTTACTTCGGGAAGAAGTTCTTTGGAGGTTTCAACATTTGGTACTATCGCTCCCTTAAACCGTCCAATTTCACTTTCATAATAATTACGCATATCCACTACAATTGTTTCAGGATTATCAAGTCTTTTATTATATTCCTCAGCTGTAAGATGCTTTCCAGTTTTCTTCATATTATAGGAATCTTTTTTAAGATTGTATGCTACAAGCTCATTTTTAATTTTAACTACCAATTTGTAAAAAGATTTACCACCATTTAATGCTTTTTTTAATGGTATGTTATTTAATTCCTCAACTTTTCCCAGCTCTTCTAAGAAAGAATTCCAATTATATTCAGGTATGGAGATTTGAGCATTTATACCTTCCTTAGCTACATATACCCTACCAAAAATTTTAAACTGATCTAATTTGGTATATATTCTATCTCTAAAATCAGAAGGTGAATCAATTTTAAAATATTTATAGAATGAAACCGTAACCCTATTAAATGACTCATTCGCAAGAGCTATTTTTAATTCCTTACGATTTATTTTATTAAATAGATTTTGTTTTTTCATTATTTTGATTAATTAACCTACCTAAAAATCCATTTACATTTTCCAAAAGAACTTTTGCATCATCTAAATCGCAATCAAACTTTTCCATGACAATTGCTGATTTGACTGAATTTTCGGCCATGTTAAGCTTTTTTCTTGCGTTGCTATAATCAAGCCCAGTTAATTCAGATACAATTCTAGTTCCTCTATCCATTAATTTTTTATTTACAGTTTTTAAATCTACCATCAAGTTACCATAGACCTTTCCCAATTTGATCATGGTTGCGGTAGAAATCATATTTAAGATTAATTTCGTAGCAGTTCCAGCCTTCATGCGAGTAGATCCTGTGATTACCTCTGGACCAGTGATGGCAGATATAATTACATCAACCTTTGTTGTTTTCAACGGTTTTTGATTTGTAATTAGATATACAGTCTTTGCCTTTAATCCTCGAGCGTATTCCAGAGCTGAAACGACATAGGAAGCGGCTCCGCTGCATGAAATTCCGATGACAGTATCAAATTTATTTAATGAAAAAGCTTTTAAATCATGTACTGCATTATCAGTATTATCTTCTGCCCCCTCTATAGAATTTCTTAGAGCGAAATCTCCACCAGCAATTATTCCATTAAAATAATTTTGTGGAGCTGAAAACGTTGGTGGAATTTCAGAGGCATCTAGCACGCCAAGCCTACCACTCGTACCTGCACCTATGTAAAAGACTCGACCTCCATTATTAATAGAATTAATTGTCATATTTACAGTTTTTTCAATTTGCGGAATAGCTAGCTTTACTGCATCAATTATTTTTGAATCTTCTTTATTAATGGTTCTAAGCACATCACCAATATTCATAGAATCAATGGAAGCGGATGCTACATTTCTTTTTTCAGTATTTAATTCACCATGAGATTTCATATCATGTAAATTACAAATCTATGAAGCGTTGGAAAAATATTACTATTGCAATACCAGGTTATGATTTGAAACCAATAATAGATGATCTTCTTGAGCTAGATATTTTATCTATTTCAGTAAAAGATTTCAAAGACTCCCAAAATTCTGAATGGTTTGATTATCAAGATCAACAATTAGAAATGAGCGGTGACACACACAGTCTTTCTATATTATGCGCTGAAGATTTTAATTCAAAGGAAATTTTAAAAAAGATAAAGAAGCTAACACAACTTGAAGAAATACATATTATTAATGAGATTTTTTTTCAAGATCAAGACTGGCTGCTGAAATCACAATTAAAATTTCAAGGAACTAAGATTTCTAAAAGTTTACAAATTTTACCACCTTGGCAAACAAATAAAAATTTCCTTGGCAAAAATGTAATAATAAACCCTGGCACCGGTTTTGGTACAGGAACTCATCCAACAACAAAATTATGTTTAAATTGGATTGAAGAAAATAATCTAAGTAATACCTCATTACTTGATTATGGATCTGGGTCAGGTATTTTGTCTATTGTATCAAAATTAAATTGGGCAAATAATGTAGTAGGAGCAGAGATTGATAAAAAAGCTATTGCTAATTCCATTCAGAATTGTAAACTGAATAAAATTCATATTTCTTTTATTGATCTAAATGAAAAAACTATTCAAAAAAAATATGATATACTTATAGCCAATATATTAGCTGAAACTCTAATACAATTATCAAATAGTTTTAAAAAGTTAACACGAAAAAATTTAGTACTTTGTGGAATACTTGATAAACAAGTGCCTAAAATTATTGATACCTATTCAGAATGGATTATCTTAGAGAATAAAAAGAATATGGACGGATGGAATTTATTGGAGGGGAAATTATAGTTTTGAAAAATATAATTTAGCTTCGGCCATTACTTTTGGAGATAATAAAATCGTACCTATCATTGTAGGTATAACCATTAAAGCATAAGCGCTATCCACAAAATTAATAGCTATGTCTAGTGATGCAACAGAAGCAACTACGATCATAATTATATAAATGCAATTGTATATATTTTTTGCTTTTGTGCCAAAGAGATAGCTTACACATTTTCTACCGTAAAATGAGTAACCAAACATTGTTGAAAAAGCAAAGGTTAAAACCGCAATTATCAAAAATATTTTTCCTATTATACCAAGCTCATGTTCAAAAGCTAGTGCTGTCATGGATACACCGTTAATATTTTGATTATACACACCACTAATTAAAATTAATATCGCTGTAATAGAGCAAACAATTATTGTATCAATAAAGGGGCCCAACATAGCTACTAGACCTTCTCTAACAGGCTCCTTAGTTTTTGCTGCTCCATGAGCCATAGTCTCCGTACCTGTTCCAGCCTCATTAGAAAACAGTCCTCTTCTGACTCCGATAATAATCATACTCCCGATAGCACCACCAGCAACAGATTCACCTGAAAATGCATCCTTGAAGATTAGCATAAATACGTAAGGAATGTTTCCTATATTTTTTAAAACGATAATCATAGCTGCTATTAAATATAATCCAACCATAAAAGGAACAAGCTTGCTTGCAACCTTTGCTATTCTTTTAATTCCACCAAAAATTACGGCTGATACTAAGCCTGCCACCAGAAAACCTGTAATTAAATTACCTATATTAGGATTATTTTGGAAAATATCCAATGGGGTATAAATGAAGTCTCGAATTATTTGAGATAATTGATTTGCTTGAAAAAATACCAGCGACCCAAAAAGACCAGAAATACTAAACATGATCCCAAGAGGCTTATATTTTTCCCCTAAACCTTTTTCAATAAAGTACATAACTCCTCCTTGGATTTCACCTTTATCATCATATCCTCTGTACATTACAGAAAGAGTGCATGTAAAAAATTTTGTGCTCATTCCTAAAATTGCAGTAATCCACATCCAAAAAATGGCACCCGGCCCACCTGTATGGATGGCTATTGCAACTCCTGCAATGTTTCCCATGCCTACTGTACCTGCCATAGCACTAGATAACGCTTCAAAGTGAGTGATTTGACCTGGGTCATCGTTTGAATCGTATTTTCCTAGTAAAATATTAATTGCATGTTTGAAGTATAAAATTGGAACCATTCGACAGTAAACTGCAAAATATAATCCACCGCCTAATAACAAAATGACTAATGGAGTGCCCCAAAGAAGACTAGCAAGATTGGAGAAAAAAGAGTCAAGGATTTTATAAATTTGCATTCAATACCATTTTATTATTGCTGCATTATAATCAAATTCAGACACTATCTCATAGAATTTATTAGTGAAAAAATTAGACATATATCTACTAAATCAATTTTTAATTGTCCTGCTATTTTCAATAATAGGTTTTATGTCAATTTTTTTAATTGTTGATCTTATTGAGAACCTTGATCGTTTTATAGACAATAAAGTTCCGACAAAAATTGTATTTAAATATTACTTATACACTCTTCCTTATTTCTTAAGTATTGGACTTCCTATGTCGGTTCTTATTTCAACGGTTTTTAGTTTAGGGTATTTGGTGAAGCGAAATGAATGGACAGCCATGAAAGCATCTGGTATAAGTATTTACAGGATTTCTATTCCGTTGATTTTAAGTGGTCTTATTTTGTCTGGCTTCTCCTTTTTTCTAGATAATAAATTAGTATCATACGGAAATGAAAAACGATTTGATATTGATAGAGATTATGTAAAAAGAAAATCTAGGCATAAAATTAAAAACACATTAAAGAATGTTGTGTTTCAAAAAAATCTAAAAACGCATATTTCACTCACAAAATATTCGGTTCCAAAAGAAAAGGGTTATGATTTAACTTTAGTTGATCTTGGGGATAAATTGATAACAAAACGAATTGATGCAAAAAAAATAGTTTGGAATAAAGACGAAAAGAAATGGTCAATAAACAACTTTTCCATTAGACACTTCGATGATAAAGGACAAGAGAAGAACGTCTACATTGGTGAGCAGGATACTCTTATCAACTTAAGTTTTGTTCCAAAAGAAATTTACCAACAAGCAAGAAAGCCTGATGAACTTGATTTTTTTTCATTAACAGATATGATAAAAAAACTAAAAAGAAATGGAGTTGAAACATTAAAATGGGAGGTTACTAGGTATCTAAAAATTTCCTTTGCATTTACAAATCTGGTTGTAGTCTTATGTGGTATTCCACTTGTCGTTATTAGAGAAAGAGGAGAACTGTCTTTTGGAGCGGGAGCAAGTATATTTGTTATATTTGGATACTACGCATTTATAAAGTTTGGACAATCACTTGGGTTTAAAGGATTACTTTCGCCAATAATTTCTGCCTGGATGGGTAATATAGTTTTTTTGATAATAGCAATTGGACTATTTTGGAAATCTAGAACATAGAAGGACTAATTTATTTGAGCGGGGTCTTTTGACTCTTGGTCCTTTCCCGTGTACGTAAGACCAAAAGATAAATTTAATCCTTTCATTGTATGCAGCCACATACCATTTCGAAACGCAAAACCAAAATCAAACATTACTCTACTCTTTTTTAAACCAAAACCGATTCCTAATTCTTTCATATCTCCACCACCCCAACCAAATCCAATTCTTAATGGCAAGGATGGAATGCGAGTCCATTCGGTACCTAAAGACCATTTCCATTGTTTCCTAGAATAATATCTATTCTCAAATCCAGCTACTAAATCAGACGTTACCAAAAAAGTATCAAACTGTTTTGATACCCCAGCTCTAAAGGTAGCAGGTACCCTAGTTATAAAGTCTTTTGCATTTGATGGAATTTTAAAAAACTTAGTCTCATTTCTAAATAATGAGTCGTTAGACATCTTATCAACACGAATCGTATCTATGATGAAAGTATATTCGATGTATTCGTCTGAAGATAGCTCATCATCTCCCCATTTAAATGGGTAAAAACTTCTCGTTAGTGGATTTATACTTGAGGTGGACTGATCCCCACCCTGCTCCCAACGAATGGATCCTAGAAGATTAATCATTGATAAACCAAAATTCCATCCGTTCAAAGGCCTCGAAACAACTCCAATATCCAATCCAAATCCTGAACCGCCAACGCCTTGTTTAATTACGTATTTACCATTTCCATAGATTCCTAGATCATCGGTGATTAATCTTGAGGAAGAAGAATCTTCATCGACGCCTAGAAAGAACAGGCCTTGCATATATTTTGCTGTGATTCCCCATGACATATATTTAAAAGGTATGCCAAAAGAAAAACCATATTCATTTACGCCCAAAATTTCATAATTAAATTCAAGATCTAAGTTTGTTTTTTTTGCATTACCATAAAAAATAAGTTCCAAAAGCCCTATCGGGAGTTTATAGTTTTGCAATAAAATATTATTAGCAGAAAAAGCTAAGTTACCTTTAGAAATATTAATTAATGGAATTGGCATATGAGTATCCATAAAAAAAGTTAATCCATCTTGCCGCTCTAGATTATTAAAAAACCTATTAACATCCTTAGCTGATAGGGTATCACCGCTATATTTTGCAATATTTTCAATAGAAAAAAAATTCCCCACAATTCCAAAATCTAACTGAAAAGCCTGAATGGTAAGGGGATTATTATGTTGCAAGCCAATTAATCCAGGGTTATAACCTACACTAAAAATTCCGTTTGCAATTGTTGTATAGCTACCTGCAAGAGCAACAGCCCTAGGATCTCTCTTTGACTGTGATAATAATGAAGTTATCATAATTAGTATAAATATGATATTTTTCATTTGATTTTAGATTTTAAGTTTTGGTAGACAGATGAAACTTCTGTTTTGTGTGCGGTTCTAACATTGCCTGTAATGCGAATATAATGGCCATTGATATCACATGCTGGGTTTGCTTTTGATTCTATAATCTTAATTCTAAGTGAGTCAGTTGCTTGAATTGCATTCAGGTTCCATTTATATGATCCAATATTTTCTATATCTTCAGCAATCATTAACCATCCTGATGTTCCTTCAGGAAGTATACAAGATTTTGGATAATACTTTGTAGTATCTAGAACACCATTTATTTTTCTATCTACTGAATAATATAGGTCTAGTTTTTCATTTACATCTCCAAAAGAACTCCAAAGAATTTCCAATGAATCTGAATTATTAAATGTTTGCCCACCGTTGGGATATGTGATGAAAAGCTCATTTGATGGTGGCCCCAACGCTCCATCGCTGCTCAATGTAAACGTCATAAAAGAACTAATTTCTAAATAATCATGGATGGAGAGAAAAACTCCTATATTTTGAGTTCCTGGGATGTGAAACCTAGGCATGGTATAATTATCGCCGTACCCTGTTAGTAATTTTATTTTTGAAGTGTCAATGGTATTTGAATATATACCTGATCCTGGTACAACGACCATTCCATCAGCGTATTCTACACTATCCAGATATACATTATTTACTGAATCATAATTAAAGTAATAATATAAAGTAGTATCCCCTCCAGACTGATAATACTCTGTTGGATTAGGAAGTTTAAATTGGAATAGTGTATCAACATAGGAAATAACAGTGTCTGCACCAGAACCATTTGTCTTGACAATATATGGAGTACCATCAATACATTCAGAAAAATCCGTCATAACATCAAATATGTAAATGTTGCCACTGCTATCCGGAGACAGATTTTTACATCTTCTAATAATATACAAACTATCGGTAGGTAGTAGCCTGCCTAATGTTGCAAGTGTATCTCTGAATAAGCTCATTTGTTCAATTGATCGATCTGTAGGGAACATTGAATCATTACTCATTAAGATTGCTACATCTGCTCCAAACGGCAGTGCATTAGTAATATTTGAAACGAGACTCGTTTCTTTTAAACCTTTTCTAATTTTGGATCTTGTATCATGCTCAAATGCTTCAATTTTTGTTGCTGTCCCTCCCATAAATGTCATGGGCTCTAGTTGCAAAGCAAAAGGAATTGTTACTCTAAAAGTAGCTGCAATTGCCTTATTTCCAGATAACTCACCACGCCCATCAACTTTTACTTGAGGATTTATCAACATTTTAACTGGATTTGATCCTAAAAGATCTATAATACTTGAACATGTATCACAAAGAGAGTTTACTCTTTGAAGATCAGGAATGTCCCCTGACGTATAATTAATTACCGATTCCCAAATTGATATGGTTGTTCCATTTTTATCTAACCTAATATTTGTTACTGATGTATCTGTATTTAGACTTGTGCGCGGCATACCAATGGTATCTATATCAATGGGCACATATGTTAATTCATTCAAAGAATTATAGCCCTTAAACTCCATCAACATCTGAATAGGGAGCTTTATCTGGTTCTTAAATATTATTTCCATAGAAGCCTCAGTTGGGATAGCTCCTGTTAAACCTGGCGGAAATTCTTGCTCTTGAGGGTCGGAAGGGAGCTCCATGTACATAGCAGCCCCGATTGATTCAAACTCTAATTTATCTAATTTCATACCCATTGAAAATCCACCAAGAGGAGTACCATCAAGAGGAATTCTCAACGTATCTTGAGGAATTGATATATCTAATTGCAGTTCAAATTCAGTAAAAGCACTGTCCGGCCATCCATCATCATCACAATTACCTAGTAACCATTCTTCATAGGATGGACAAGGCACCCCATCTGGTCCATCATTATCTCCAGATGTGCTTTGAAGCCTATGTCCTTCCATATTAAAGATTTTATTTATGGGATTGTCACCTTTTCTAAGTGTTGTTTCTAATCTTACTCTTTCATCTTGAGCTGACGAAGGAACAAAATTTTTAAAATCGATAAGAAAATTTATTGGAAATGGAAAGGTACTTTCCAAATCTATGATTTGTAACCTATTTACACGTACACTGGGATTATTTGCTACATTGTCAGCAAGGACATTTCTATAGATTTCCATACGACTTATCCCAGTTTCAGTCATATCCATCTCAGGTAGTATAATTGGTTCTAATTCTAATCCGTCGGATAGGGAAATATTATTTGTTGTAACGGCTATATCACTTAATCCAGCCATTTGGAAAATCATTTCAAAATCGACATACAAGGATCCGGGCTGAATTTGAACAATGCTATCAGCCGGAGCCTCACTCAAGGACATGTCTGTAAACATTTTAAGAAAACTCGTTAACCCTTTTCCAGATAAATTAGTTGTTTTTTCATATAACTGTCCTGCACTTATTGTAGAATCAATATTGTGATTTGCTAAACTATCATTTATTGGAAAATCATTAGAAGTAACTATGTATGACGCAATATTTTGTAAATCGGTAGGAATATTATTGTTTCTAAATTTTGTTTTATAAATACTATTCTCTTCACTTTCAGCAATTATTAAGGTATCAACACTTGCTATTATTGCAGGATCACTTGGAAGAGGTATTGAAGAAATTCCTAAATCAATTGTCGTGTCAATGGTAGATGAGATAACTCCCATAACTGAGTCAAAAATGGCTACAATCAGAGAATTATAATTAGAGGCCTTCATGTGACGAATGGAATCTGTAGGAAAAGAAAATAACCTCCCTAGAGTATCTCCCGTAACTTCATCAACAAAACATACAAGAGAATCCATTGTAAATGGAGGTTCTGGTATCGGAATTTGTATTGTCTCACACCATTTAGCAGTGTCTTGATAAATCTCAGCGCCATACAAGACTACATCTATTTTTTGATTAACTCCAATAGCTGGCAGATTAATATTTAAACTTATACCTGGAATCTCACCAGAAGCAATGTTTTGATCAAGTCCGACAGGAACTGCGGGAAGTGCAGGAAGTTGGGTAGCAGGCATTGTACCTTCCTGAATAATTTGAAATCCTAGAGAATCATCAGTTGGGAATATTCCTGCATCAGGATTTGAAATATCAGACATTTCATATTTAGTTTGCACTAGGGGTATTTTTAGCTCTATATCCCAAATCGGCATTACAAATTCATCTGGAACATCAAAGTCACAACTATTCATACTAATAGTAGTGAGAATAAAAAGGGTTTGAAAAATTCCCTTTTTTAAAGAGGATTTAATATATCTCGGGTTTACCTTCATGTTATGCCAAAATTATTGGACTTCCGCTACCTAATTTGTAGAATAATTTTGATAGATACAAAAACAAAAAACCCTGCAGTTAAATGCAGGGTTTTTTGTTGATAATATTAGACTTATGTTAATATCTGTAATGATCTGGCTTGTAGGGCCCCTCCTTTGGAACACCTATATAAGCTGCCTGCTCATCTGTCAACTGAGTTAGTTCAGCACCTAAATGATCTAAATGCAACCGAGCGACTTCTTCATCTAACTCTTTTGGCAACAAATATACTCCTACATCAGGTTTCTCTTTTGCCAAGGCAATTTGAGCCATCACTTGATTTGTGAATGAATTACTCATAACGAACGCTGGATGTCCAGTAGCACAACCAAGATTAACCAATCTTCCTTCGGCTAATAAAAACACCTGATGTCCATCGGGAAACGTATAACGGTCTGTTTGTGGTTTGATAACTTCCCGATTCACTGCTGAATCTTCATTCAAGGCATTAACTTGAATTTCATTATCAAAATGACCAATATTACAGACGATTGCCTGATCTCTCATTTGATACATGTGGTCCTTTGTTATCACATCTTTATTCCCAGTTGTTGTAACAAACACGTGAGCTTCTGATAAAGCCTTTTCAATTGTGGTTACCTCAAATCCTTCCATAGCCGCTTGTAAAGCGCAAATAGGGTCAATCTCAGTGACTAGCACTCTAGCGCCATAGCCTTTCATTGATTGAGCGCAACCTCTTCCTACATCTCCGTAACCGCAAATAAGAATTGTTTTCCCAGCAACCATAACATCAAGCGCTCTTTTTATTCCATCGGCAAGAGACTCTCTACATCCGTAAACATTATCGAATTTTGATTTTGTAACCGAATCATTTACATTGTAAGCGGGAAACAATAACTTTCCTTCTTTTTCCATTTGGACTAATCTATGCACACCAGTTGTTGTTTCTTCAGAAACACCTATAATTTGCTTTTGAACCCTATGCCAGTGATTTGGATCTTTTTTCAAAACTTCTCTAATAAGATTCTCAATTATCCTTTCTTCTTCAATTTCAGTGGTAATTTCAGGCGTATCATGAAATTTGGAATAATATTCCTCTAGCTCATACCCTTTGTGAATTAGAAGTGTGGCATCACCGCCATCGTCTACAATAAGGTCAGGGCCACTACCATCAGGAAATGTTAATGCTTGAAGGGTGCACCACCAATATTCTTCGAGTGTTTCTCCTTTCCAAGCAAAAACAGGTACACCTGTTTTTGCAATTACTGCTGCAGCATGATCTTGTGTAGAAAAAATATTACAACTTGCCCACCTTACATCTGCACCAAGATCGACCAAGGTTTCTATTAAAACCGCAGTCTCCACTGTCATGTGAAGAGAGCCGGTAATTTTTTTTCCTTTCAACGGAAGGTCTGGCCCATATTTTTTTCTGGTGGCCATCAGTCCAGGCATTTCTTTTTCGGCAATTTCAAGTGCCTTACGACCATCTTCAGATAAATTAATGTCCTTAACTTTGTAAGGTAAGTTTTCTACAATTTGATCCGTAATAGTTTCATTCATTTTAACTCCTATAATTTTGATAAAAGGGTTTCAACCATATCAGTTTTCTCCCATGTAAATTCCTCAAGCTCCCTTCCGAAATGCCCGTAAGCGGCTGTTTTCCTATATCTAGGTTTTTTTAAATCCAGATGAGCAACAATCTCACCTGGACGGAGTGGGAATAATTCTCTTGCAAGCATTGTCAGAGATTCATCATCTATTTTCCCAGTTCCATTGGTTTTCACATAAAAAGAGGTTGGTTCCGCAACGCCTATTCCATAAGATAGCTGAACTTCACAGTGATCAGCTAAGTCTGCTGCTACCATATTTTTTGCTATATAACGTGCCATATATGTCGCACTCCTATCGACTTTTGATGGATCTTTACCAGAAAATGCTCCACCACCATGAGGCGCGTAACCACCATATGTATCTACTATAATTTTTCTTCCAGTTA
>MDTE01185299.1_pt1 | contig 17489 bp, 15 predicted proteins | sample 811231 | NCBI WGS metagenome assembly MDTE01 (sample SAMN05326651, study PRJNA326480) | marine metagenome | isolation source: seawater | place: Indian Ocean: Red Sea | collected 2010
CGTTTTGAGATTTGGGGCCATAGCTCAGCTGGTAGAGCACCTGCATGGCATGCAGGGGGTCAGGGGTTCAAATCCCCTTGGCTCCATTGAATTTTATTATTGATGGCAATAGATTCTGGCGATTCTCACAAATATAATGATTAGACTGAATTTAAGATGTAAAAAATAAGCTCGCAAAAGTATTATTTAATAAATTTATTATTTTTTTATAATTTCATCTTCTTGAAAATTGACTCTGGGATAAGTCTTATTATTTGCATGATATATTTCCAAATTGGCTTTACATAAATAATATTTTTTTTATCTTTATAGGCAATATAAATAGAATCGGCAACTTTATAAGAATTAGTAGTGAGAGTTTTTGGTAATTTAATATGTGAGGTCATTTTTGTCCTAACAAAACCAGGTTTAACTGTAATTACATCAACTCCATAATGACAAAGTCTATTCCTTAATCCTGATAAGAATGCTGAAAATCCTGCTTTAGCAGAACCATAAATATAATTTGAGGCCCTACCTCTATCTCCAGCTACTGAACTAATCCCAATTATGGTTCCTGAGCCTCTAATTTGAAAATCATTTGCTAGATAGCTCAATATACTAATTATTCCCTCAAAGTTTGTTCTCAAAATCTCTATTGATTTTTTTACATTTTTTTCATCTTGTTCTTGATTACCAATAATTCCTATAGCAGATACAGCTATATTAGGTAATGTTGGTAATGATGAAATGAAATTTTCATGGGAGTTTATATCTAGAGCATCTAACTCATGAAAAGTGGCATCTACGTTGTATCTAATTTTAATATCAGAGCAATCTTCCTCTAGTATCTTTGCATTTCTCGCCGCAAGTTGGATATTATATCCCTCTTTTGCAAATTTATGTGCTACCGCAATTCCGATATCACTTTTTGCTCCCAATAATAATAAAGTTTTATCTTTCATAGACCTAACCTCTCAGATTGACATGATGTGAACTTTTTGTTTAATTGATTTTTTCTGAATGCTTTGAAATTTTTTATTCTTGTATCAGAACTTTGAAATATCTTTCTTTTCATCCTACTATCTTTAACTAAATAAAAACGACCACCATATTTGATTGTAATTGCATCTAAGGAATTCATTAACATTAAATTTTCCTCATTGATTGGAAAATCTAAAGCTAATGAGTATCCCTCCATTGGGAAAGAGAAATAGCTTTCATCTTTTCCAAATCTTTTTAAAACAGCTAAAAAGGAACTACTTTTAGACTTTGAAATTAGATTCAACATTTCAGAAATACCCTCTTTAGAAACTGCTAAGGGAATTACACATTGAAATTGTGCGAATCCTTTAGATCCGTAAATTTTATTCCAATTAAGAATTTTATCTAGTGGATAAAAAAAAGTATCCCAATCAACAATTTCTTTTTTTCTTGAAATTTTACTAACTAAAAAATTCAGTGAATTAAATATTTTCACACTGAAGTTACTTAAAACGAAAGATGGGAAGAAAAAAGGAATAGATAATTTTTTCTTTGTAAAAGTTTTAAAAGGATTTAATTTTTTATAGAAATCAATTTGATCTATTTTGGCATGTTCCCCAAGCATCAATACGGAACGGCCAAGATTATTTTTTTTAGCGTAACAATCAATCCATGCTACGGCATATGTTGAATCAATATTAGATTCGAAAAATTTAAAAGTTTGATTAATATTTTCTGATACTAATTTGGTTTGATTAATCCAAGCTGTTTCGATTCTATTCATATAAAAAGCAACATTTATAATTATTCCTGTCAAACCCATACCACCAATTGTCCAAAGGAATAATTCTGCATTTTCTTTTTTAGAACACCTGATGATTTCGCCATTATTATCAATTATTTCAATCCACTTAATATATTTACTAAAAGTACCAGATTTATTGTGGTTTTTGCCATGAACATTTGCAGCTACCATCCCTCCCAAGGTTACATATTTAGTTCCAGGAGTTACAGGAGGAAAAAATCCTTTTGGTAAAAATGTTTCAATAATATCCTTCAATAAAATCCCCGATTGTGCAACAACCAAACATTCTTTTTCGTTGAAATGTAAAAATCGATTAAATTCAGTCATGTCAATCGTCTTAAATCGATTTATTGCACTGTCTCCATATGAGCGACCGTTTCCTCTTGCTATTAAGGAATTAGACAAAATTATATTTTTAAGTTCTTTTATTGTTTTTGGTTTAATCTTATTTGCTTCAATTCTTGGATATAGACCCCATCCAGAGATAATTTTTAGTTTATTCATTTTATCCTTTCCTAAAGACATATCTTTTATCAAGTCTATATTTAATTATATAACCTATTGTTAAACCCAATACAGCACCTAGTTCGCGCATATTTTCATTTCTCCAAATTATCCAAAAAATTGACTCAGTTCCCCAAAATATCATTGTTGAAAAAGTCCCCATCAATGTATATAGACCAAATTTTTTTTTTAAATTAGAACTATCATTGTTGTTATCAAAAAAAATATAATTTTTATCAAGATAAAATTTTACAACAAGACCTACTAAAGTGCCTGATATGATTGCAATGAAAAAATATAAATTTGTTTTATCGAAATATAATATAACTCTCTGAGTTAACAGATTAAGTAGAGTTGAAATGACCGCAAAAAAAACGAATAAAAATAATTTTTTACTTTTTCTCATGAAATTATAGAAAAGACTGTTAATGAGATAATCAATCCAAATATAAGATTGCTTATTCTATCTTTAAAAGCAAATATAATTGGATCATATTCCATTTCTCCTCGATCAGTTTTAAAACAAACTCTCATTATCCAAAAAAGGTATAGACCGCATGATATCCAAAGCATTGCTGGATTAGAATATAAGACTAAAACTTTTGGAGAATTTACATATAGAGCGAGCACTAATGAGGAGATTAATCCTGAAGATATAGCTGTAGTTCTTATAAAATCTAAATCACTAACCTTATATCCTCTATTATTTGTTATGGTTTTTCCTCTATTAATGGTATCTATAAGTTCGCTTTGTCGCTTAATTGATGCAAGTGATAAGAAAATAAATAAAGAAAAGCTCAATAGCCAAAATGAAATATTTAAATTAGTTGCAACGCCTCCAGCTAACAATCTTAGTGTGTAAAGCCCCGCAAGAATAAAAATATCGACTAAGGCTTTTTTCTTAAAATAAAGAGAATAAGAAAGAGTTATTAAAAAATAGGTTAATAAAATCAAGAGAAATGATTTGCTAACTACATATCCAAAAATCATTCCAATTGATAATATTAGAATTCCAAAAATCATACCTATGCCAAAAGATAAATCTCCTGCAGCAAATGGTCTCTTACATTTTTTGGGATGATTCCTATCAGCTTGAATATCTAGTAAATCATTGAATACATATACGCTTGATGCTGTACTGCTAAAAGCAATAAATCCAAATAATGCTTGCAAAAATGTAGTCTTATCAAAATTCTGAGCTGCAATTATTGGTAAGAATATCAAAATATTTTTTATCCATTGGTAAGGACGTATTTCTTTTAAAAAAGGACCTAGAATACTCTGTTTTTTTGTATCTTTCAAATGCTCAGTATTATTATTGCGTCGTTCACAATTCCTTTTTAGAAATTTTCCTGCATTAAAAGTAATTGCTTTATGTGATATTTCCCAGCTTTGTAAATCTGCTGGGGAATTTCCAATGTAATCAAAGTTTTTTTCACCAAATAACTTTTTTTGAAGATTTGCTTTTGCAAATCCATTTAAATTAATTAGAGATTTAGATCCGTATACTTCGTCGAATAAATTTAAATGTTCGGAAATTGCCTCAGCAAGTTTCTGTGTAGTCGCAGTTACAAGTGCAACTCTTCCACCATTTGAACGATGTGAATTAATATATTTAATGATTTCTTGATTATAAGGAAGAGTTTTTACATCTATAGTTGATGCATTGAATAACATTTCTTTTAAATGTGCCTTTCCATTAAAAATGGCCAATAGTGATTTTAATGGTATTAGTAGATCATGTGAAAATGAAGACCAAAAAGTTTCATATAACATATCTGTTTTAATCAAGGTACCATCTAGGTCAACAGATAAAAGTTTAGGTTTATTAGTCATTTATTGAGAAGAAAATTCAATATTTGGAAATTGTTCTGATTTTAGGATGATATTAAACTTAATCAAAATCATGTTTTAATAAAAAGTGATTATCTAATTTGTGTTTTTGGGTTTAGATCGATTAATCTTATAAGAACCTTTTCATTTCTTCCAACTGCAGAATATTGTTTTTCTTGAATAGCTCTATTCATAGCAGTTTCTAAATTAGATAATAATTTTGATGTCTTTTTAGGGCGATTAAATTCCTCTTCCTCAATATCATCTTTAAGCAAAAGTTAAGCATTAGATGAGATCAGCCTTGCTCTTCTTCTTGATATTCCATATTTTTCTATAACAATTTAAATAAAAGATTAATAAGTTTATCCTTCAGCAACTAATTCATCAGCATGGACAACTCTTAATTCACTAAAAAAACTAATATACTCCAATATTAAAACTTTTAGGGAAAAAGATAAGTTAGATTATTTACCCTCATAAGTTATAAAGAGCTTCATTAGTAGCTAATTTATTATTTCTAAAAAGATTTTATTACTTATATAATATGAAAATTTTTATGAAAAAGTTTTGTTTTTTGAATTTTTTCAAATTGATTAAATTATTTGCTTTGGCTTTAAAAATCTAAAATTAAACTATTGATAATAGGGAAAGAATTAAATTTAATTTTAAGTTTATAAATTTATTACCTTTATTTAAAAATGTTCAAAAACTAAAGTTAATATTTGAAATTTTTGCAAATGATGTTGTTTTTTTTACCTAATAAAATTAAAACTAGAATTTTTGATAATGTAATTTTAAATTATTAATTCAACTTTAAAATGAGGATGAATGAAATTAAAGAGAAAAAAATTGAATCTAATATTTCTAAATTCTTTTTATTTTTAATATTTTTCGGAATAATAAAAAATGCAATTGATTATAGATATTATGAACAATGGCCGATTTCAGATTGGTTAATATCTTATGCAGGTGGATTTGTTAGAAGAGGACTTTCAGGAGAAATAATTTATAAATTATCATTAATTTCAAATTTAAGTCCAATTTTCATAATACATTTTATCTCAATTATTTCTTTTTTCTCATTTTTATTTTTATTAAAAGATTGTAGAAAATACTTTAGCACTTTGTTTTTACTATCACCTTTAATAAGTCTTTTCCCATTATTATCAAGTTTCCTTATGAGAAAAGACATTTTTGGGATTGTTATTTTCGCAATTTCTACTCCTCTAATCCCATCAATAAATAAATTAAATTTCTTTTTTATTATAAATTTAATATCTTCTATAGCTATTTTGATACATGAATCTTACTTTTTCTATGCTATTCCTGCTTTTATTCTTTTATATATTTGTTCAAAGAAGAATAAATTATCATTAAATTCTTTTTTCAAAGTTCTTGTTTTGCTTCTTCCAACAATACTAACAATGATGCTTTGCATTACTTTTAAAGGTGATTCAAATACTGCTCAATTAATACATTATTCATGGCAAAAAATTAACAATTTAATCCCCTCATTATCCTCAATTGGAGGCTTGAACGGTTCAGAGCCGGTAGCAGCAATAGAAGCACTTGGCTGGGATTTAAAAAAAGGTTTAGGTTTATCTCTTAGTACACTAAATTCATTTGAAAATAAAATAATTTGGACTCCCTTAGTATGGTTATTTACAATTTTTATTTCAGCTAAAATTTTTATTGGTGATAAAAATAACGAAAATAAGAAGATAAAAATTTTAATATTAACTTTTCAATTAATTTCAATTAGTCCTCTTTTTATCTTAGGATGGGATTTCGGAAGATGGATATTCATATGGCTAGCATCATCTTTGTTCTTAACTAAAGAATTTACTAAGTTAGATGAAAAAAATAAATTATCATTAGAGATCTTTAATAGATTTTTACCAGATATTGAAAATAAGGTTAGAGGTATTCAGTTAAAAGGTAATAGCAAATATTTTTACTTTTTGATAGCAATACCTCATTGTTGTTGGAGTATTTCTAATTACATTAAGACAACACCAATATTTTATTTATTAAAATCACCATTAAAAATTTTATTTGATATTTAGATCCATTTTATAAGATAAATAAAAAGTAATAATAACTTATTATTAAAAACAAAATTCATAAGATTATTTAGGTAAAAATTTTTAAATTTATTTTTCGTATTTAATGAGTAGATTTTCTCTCCAATCAAAAATTTCTTCCCTTTTCAATAATATGGGTATCATTTATACCAAGATTAAAATAAATAATAATAAATTATTTAAAAATAAAGTTTATTTTAAATAGTTTTGTCTTTAATCATTAATAACCTTTATTAATCCGTAAGCGCTCATAAGTCCGGTAATTGGTGATGTTACTTCAGAAACTACTTCATTAAAGGCCGTAAATCTGCTATTACCAATAAATATGGTGTCATTTTTCTTTAAGTATGGATTTTTATATGACCCTCTAGATGCTTGATAATCTATTTTAAATCGCCTGCGATCAATGCTTCCGTCTTTTCTATATCTCAGAAAATTGATTGGTCCTTTTAAGACTTTAGTTCCACCAGCTATGTCAATTGCTTCTAACAAGACAGCATTTGAATTAACTAGTATTTCTCCTGGATTGTTTACCCTGCCTTTAAGTATTATTGGGAAAAACTTAGGATTTATATTTGACTTAGCAATTTTATCGATTTGGTTTTTTAATGGTATCTCGCTTCTAGTTATAAATATTGTATCTCCATCGAATAATCTTATATTCTGAGATGGGTCTTCAAGATTTAATGCTTTCATAATATTAATAGTTGTTGTGACCCTCCCTCCTCCTTCTGAAAGACTATTAATTCGGGTAATTTTAATTTTTGATAGATCAGCATTTATTGAAACACCTCCAGTTTTCTTTAAAGCATCAATTAATGTAGGAAAAGAAATTGAATTATCTAATGCAATCGCACCCTCAGTTGAGTCGTCTTCATTATTAGAGGATTCTGAAATCCTTTCTAATGGATCGAAAGAACCTGGTAATATATGTACTCCTGGATCCTCCACCTCGCCATCTATAAAGAACTTAATTGGCTTATACCTTAATATCTTTAGCTCAACATCTGGTTTTTTAACATAATTTGAATATTCTTTATTTAAGATTTCTGTTAATTCTCCAATAGTCAATCCACTAACATATATATTTTTTAATCGTTTTAAGTTCGCAGTCCCTTCACCTGAAATTTTAAACTTTGTATTTAGTTCTAATGCATCTTCAGAAACAATTAACTCTAAGATATCTCCAGGCCCAAGAATATAAAATTTATTCTCAGGAATATTTTTAATATAGTTAGAAGTCGGCCTTGAGTTCTCTTCAAAAGCATAAGTCTTATTAACCTTATAATAAGGATTTAAGAAAAAGTTACTAAATAAAAATATTTGTAAGCTTATAACTTTTAAATTTCGGAATTTCATTTAATTAGAATCAATTTATATTTTACATTAAATACTTTTTAGATAATATCACTTAGAGCTATTAATCCTAAGATGGGTTTCTTTTGAATATGTATTTTATTCTTTAAATTTTCAATTTCTCTATTCGTTGTTTTACCTAAACTTGCTATTAAGACTATACTTTCATAATCAATTGATTCATGTAAGTTTTGTATAACGGCATTATTGTTATTTTTGTAGAACTTTTTGAAAAAATTATTAATTTCATCAAAGTAACTCTCATCTATTTTCCCTACAATTAAAAAAGCAATTGATCCTGTTTGACTTGATAAAGGGCCAGATGAAAGAAGTTTAAGTTCCTCTAACCAGCTCTCTTTTTTAAAAAAAGATATTTCAGATATAACCTTAATTCCTTTAATAAAGTTTAGCTGTCCTTCTTTCAAAAATAAATCTTTTTTTCTATCAATTAATAATGATGAACAACATCCCAAAAATAAACCTCCTAAGAGACCTAAAAATATAATTCTCTTAGTTTTTGGCTCAACTGGTTTATCAATTAAAGTAGGTGTAGTTATTAATTCCCAAGGATCTTCATATCTAGCCTTTTCAAGTAAAATAGCACGATATTGATCTTGCAATTTATTCAGCGTTACTTGATCTTTGAATGATTCTTTTTGAAGTTGTTTATATTTATTTAAGACTCCTTCTGGGCGCTCAGCAGCTTTAAGTAAACTTTCTTGAGTGATTTTATTTGCTCTTAAACTATTATAAACCTGATCTTTAAGTACTTTTAATGATAATTCTTTTTTAATTAATTCGTCTTGTATACTTTTATCATTTTCTTTATAAGTTAAACGCAAGAAAGCAAGCCTTTCCTCAATTGAATTTAGGTTTAAAATTGATTCTTCTAGGGAAGGTATTCTTTTGGCAAGAAATACTATTAAATTAGGATCTTCTTGTTCTATTATTTGATTAAGTTGTTCATCAATAATCCTTATTTTATTTGAAGCATCTCTTCTAATAACTTCTGTATTAACAATTAAATCGCCTGTCTTGAGAGAATCCTCTCCTAATAATTCAACATTAAGGTCTTGATCTTGGCCAAATTTTTCCGCTCTTTTAAAAGATTCGTTACTTTTATTTTCATAAAATTGTATTTGATCTTTGAAGTAATTTATCCCTAATTCGATATTTCTTAATCTTTTTCTTCCAGAGTATTGCTGGTATTTGTCTGATATTTTTTTTAAGACAGGAATTATAATATCTTTATCATTATCTTTATAAATAATATTTAGAACTGATGTTTTATCTTCAAGTTCGATATCAAGATTAGTAAATAGCCAACTTTTAAAGTTTGTTGAAAAATTATTTTTTTGATTTGCTACAAATTCGAACACACTATCGAGAACTAGTTGACTTTTAAGTATTGCTACTTCAGTAGAAAGTTTATTTCCGCCTGAATTAATATTAAAACCTGCTAGCCTAGCAATATTAGGCGATATTGAATTTAATATTGAGGTTTGTGAGTTTTCATTTTCACTTAAAACAATCTGAAATTCGCCTTGATATACTTTTTTGGCATTTAAAGAGAAAATAACAGATAATAATAATCCTGAAAAACCAGATAAAATTATTAATTTTTTATTTCTAATAAATGAGTTAAATATTTTTTTTAAATCAACTTCCTCAACATTGTTTTCATATTCTTCATCAATAGTAGGGTAATTGTTAACTTCTTTAGACATCTTTTTAAATACTTAAGGTTAATTTTACTTGAGGGAACCTATTCATAAAATTTAACTGATATAAATATAAATATTGAAATCAATATCCTTTTGGATTTTTAAATTGCCAATTCCAACCATCTCTGCACATGTCTTCAATATTTCTCTTGGTTGCCCAGTTTAGAGTAGATAATGCAAGTGATGTATCTGCTACCATTTTAGCAGCATCACCATCCCTTCTAGATCCATACTTGAAAGGTATCTTAATTTTGTTAACTTCTTCAAAAGTCTTAATTAATTCTAAAACGCTGGTACCTTGACCAGTGCCTAAATTTATATTTATTAAAGTAGAAGTTTTTTTGCTTAAGTGTTCATAGGCCTTCAAGTGACCTTCTGCCAAGTCCATTATATGTATATAGTCCCTAACACCGGTTCCATCGATTGTTGGCCAGTCTTTACCAAAAATTTTTAATTCCTTAATTCTCTTTGTGGCAACTTGGGTAATAAAGGGAAAGAGATTATTTGGCGTTCCTAGAGGGTTTTCCCCTATTAGGCCAGATGGATGAGCGCCGATTGGATTAAAGTATCTAAGGTTTGCAATCTTCCATTTTTCCTTATTACTCTTAAAGATATCATTAAGTAATTGTTCAACGGCTGCTTTGGTAGTCCCATAAGGATTAATAGGCTGTATCTTGAAATCTTCTTTTATTAAAAGATCATTTACTAAGCCGTATATGGTAGCACTACTACTAAAAACAATTTTTCTGCAATTATTATTATCCATTACTTTTAATAATGTTATTGAACCATTTACGTTTGTATCCCAATATTTTTGAGGGTAATTTATTGACTCTTCTACAGACTTTAAACCTGCAAAATGTATTACTCCATCAATTTGTGAACCTGAATTTTTTGCTTCTCTAAATATATCCTCAACTGTATTTTCATCTCTTATGTCGCCCTCAATTATATTTAAATTCTTAGATAAAGAAGAATCTTTCTGATCTACAATCTTTTTAACTTTATTTAATGATTTTCTGGAACTATTAATGTAAGAATCTAAAACGTATAATTTGTAACCTTTTTCAAGCAATACTACACAGGTATGACTCCCTATAAATCCTGCTCCACCAGTGACAAAGACTGTTTTCATCCAATCATCCAATCAACCATAAACAACAATAATAACAAAAATTATTCAAAAATAAAAATTGTCTTATGTTTATGTAAATAATTGCTTAAGTTCATAAATTTTAAATTAAGTTCTAATTTACTAATAAATCCATAATTAAGTAATATGAGTTGGTTGAGGTTTAAATGGAACAAAAAAAAATTATATTTATAACTGGTATCGCTGGTTTTATAGGCTACCACTTAGCTTATAGGTTGATAGAAAAAAGGTTCAAAATAATAGGTTTAGATAACTTTAATTCTTATTATGATAAGGATTTAAAAAAAGCAAGGATACAAAACCTAGAGAAAATTTCAAAATTTAATTTAAATTCCCTTAAAGTCATTAATGGAGATTTAGAAGATTACGATTTATTGCTTAGAGTTTTTGAACAACATAAACCTAATGTAGTCATACATTTTGCTGCACAAGCTGGTGTTAGATATTCGATAGAAAATCCAAAGGCATATGTTAAATCCAACTTAGTAGGTTTTAATAATATTCTTGAATGTTGTAGGTTGTTTCCAATTTATAACTTGCTTTATGCCAGCAGCAGTTCTGTTTATGGAGGTAATATCAAAAGACCATATTCAGAAAAAGATCCAGTTAATCATCCTGTAAGTTTATATGCAGCAACAAAGAAGTCAAATGAACTAATGGCTCATTCTTATAGTCATATATTTAATATACCGGCAACTGGATTAAGGTTTTTTACCGTTTATGGTCCTTGGGGTAGACCTGATATGGCACCAATGATTTTTGCAAAAGCAATCTTAGAAAAAAAACCAATCAAAATTTTTAATAATGGAAATATGTCAAGAGACTTTACTTATATAGATGATGTTATTACTAGTATTATTTATCTTATTGATAAACCAGCAAATGCTGATATTTATTTTGATAAAGAAGATCCAAATCCCGCAACTAGCTGGTCTCCGCACAGAATATTAAATATTGGTAATGGGAGTCCAGTAAAGCTTTTGGATTTTGTAAGTTGTCTAGAATCTGAGATAGGAATGAAAGCAATCAAAGTTTATGAAGAAATTCAACCTGGTGACGTGCAAAACACTCATGCTGACACTACTAAAATTGATGAATTAATAGGTATTAAAGAAAAAACATCTTTAGAAAATGGATTACGAATATTTGTTAAATGGTTTAAAGAGTTTTATAAATTTACTTAGAAATAAATTGGTTTACTTTATTTTTTTTTAAAAATTACATAATATCCCCAACAACTTTCTGGACTTGTCAATTTTTGTATTTTTTCAATAAAAAATAAGTATCCCAACATTGGTATTGTGAAGAAAAGACTTATGAATCTTTGGAAAAGTCCACCAAACCTTGCAATCCTTAATATTTCAAAGCCAACATCTTGATAGTAGTTTCCATTCGGTTTTAATAAAGTAATCTCCAAATCATTTTGTTCAGCGATGTATTCATACCAATGTGTACTAAACCCACTGTAATAAAAATATGGCTCTTGATGGTATAGGCATCTAAAAGGCGCAGTAATTAAAATCTTTCCTCCCTTTTTTAATATTCTACTTAATTCTTCAAAAGCTTTTAGAGGATTTGGCAAATGTTCAAATACCTCTGTGCACATAACATTATCAAACATATTATCTTCTACTGGGATGTTAGTTATATCACAAATGTAATCACATTTTTTTGAGTCCCAATCTGGCGCTTTTTTATTTCCAAAGTTTTCACCTCCTTCATATTCACCAAAATCTTGAGAAAAATATTTTAGGTGATTTGCATATCTCTTATATCTTTGAAAACCTGCTCCAGCGTCCAATATAGAAGTTCCATTATCCAATGATTGCAGCCACTCTTTAACAAAATTATCTCTATTCCTGGAGCAAGATAATATCCAATAATTATTAAGGAATTGTTTTAAATAAGATTTCATAATATTTAATTAAAAAAATTTTTAAATTTAATTTAAAAATTCCATTAACCCATCATAATCCTTGCCTTTACCTAATAGGTCTTTTATGATTTTAAATCATAAATATTAATTTAATTTAATTTGGCTTTCATAGACTCTTGATCTTGCCTTGATAGTTAACTTAATTTATCTTAAGTATTAAATTTTTTATTATTGAAACTTAAAAGTTAAATTTGCTTACTTAAGATTTAACTAATACTCTTCTAATAAACTTGAAATTTGATAGATACTATTGGTATTAAATTCTTTGTAGTTAGTTCGTTTTTTGTCAAGCAATATGTATTTTTTTATATTTCCAAAAATAATTGCAATAAGTGAAAAAGTAGATTTTGGAGCAATCAAAATATCTACTTTGGACATCTCTTTAATACTTTTGATTCCTTTATTAACATCAAGAGATACCGATTTGTTGAAAGGGAAAATGTAACTTAATTTAGATTTATACTTTTCAACATTTCTAGGTTCATTAGTAAATATTATTAAATTATTAGGGGAATTAACTATCCTTTTTATTATGTTTTTTAAAATATCGTCTTCTAGAATATATTCCGGCTCAAAGTGATAGTTTATATATTTCTTAAGTATTTTATAGTCTCCTAATCTCAAATGCAAACCAATAGTTAATTCTCTTTTTTGAGTATCTTCTCCGTGTTTTTTGTCATCATATTTTTTTAGCACTTCTAAAACCTTGTAAAATATTTTGGATTCTGTTATTGACGGATAAACTGAGGGGAAGAATTTTAGTAAAAAGATATTATTTTTCTTAATTCCATTTAAATTTTTTAAAAGCTCATTAAAATTATTTTCATCATTCTTGAATAAATTGAAATTTATTAAAGTTGGGAAAATCTTCAGCCAACTTAAACTTAACTTCAAAAAAAATCTCAAAAGCTGAAATACCTTAGCATTGTCAAAAATGCTTGGGGTGCTATCAGGTAGTATTAATTTAGTTCTAGAGCTAATTATTAGATACTGAGGAAAGAAAAAAATAGAAAGTGGATTTATTACAATTACTTTTTCACCAATCTCTTCATAATACTTGATTAGGAAAAGAGAGTATATTGTGATCATTAATTGATTTCCAAGCCTTCCTCCAGCAATATTCCATATCAAAATTTTTGTATTTAAAAAACTTAATATCAATTTATTTTGTTCTTAGAAATCACACTATGTTAACATAATAAAGATATTAGGTTAGTCGATTTTGCGAACATAATTATTAAAGAAGAAATGGATATTTCAATTGATGATGAATATTAGCAATGAATAGTTTTTTAGAAAAAAAGATTCCATATCTTTGCTCTAACAATTTTACATGGTTTTTTTTAAGAAAATTTTCATTACTATCAATTTCCGTAGATTTTATATTGGTTTTCTTAATAAATATTTTCTTTTTTATTTATGCTGTAAAATTTGATATTTCTAACACGTTTCTAATCACTTTTTTTATTTCATTTGGATGGTCTTTATTTAGTTATGTAATTGGTAATTACCCTTCAAAATCAAAATATAATCAAAAAGGTAAAAGAAATTTATACTTAAGATATTTAAAAAATTTTACTTTAAGTTTACTTTTATTTCTTTTCAATTTAAGTATATTTTTTAATAAGAATATTGCATCTTTTGATAATATTATCAACTTACTATACTACACATCATTTGTTTTTATTTTTAGCTCTGTTACTCAATTTTTATTAGTTTATTTTCATAAGAAATTATTTACAAAAGATACTTTTTCTTTTTATTTGGGTTCTAAAAAATCTTTTGCAAATCTAGAAAAATTTAGTCAAATATCATGTAAACCTTTCAATCTTAAATACCTTGAAAACTTGAATTTAGTAAGTAAGAATTCTCAAAAAATTAAATTTATAATATTAAATGATCGATCATTTTTAAATAATCTTGATCAAGATATGTTGAACTTAATAAAGAAATCGGGAATCAAATTTATAAATGAATTTCAATGGTGTGAATTGTTTTTAAATAGAATACCTTCAGAATTACTAATAGATAAAAATAATTATAATTATTATTCTAAAACCAATAATAGAAGAATATATTTCCTTATTAAAAGAATAGGAGAATTATTCCTTTCTTTATTTCTTTTGATATTAACTTCTCCATTAATTATAATTTCATCATTATTGATTTTTTTGGAAGATAAAGGAACTATTTTCTACTATCAAATAAGAAACTGCAAAGATGGGAAACTTTTTAAACTTATTAAGTTAAGAACCATGTCTATTAATGCAGAGAAGGGAGGCCCCCAATGGGTAAAAAAATATGATCCTAGAGTAACAAAAATTGGTAGGTTCTTAAGGAAGACAAGAATTGATGAGTTACCTCAGCTTTGGTTAGTAATAAATGGGACTATGAGTTTAATTGGTCCAAGACCCGAAAGACCTGAATTTGATGATATTTTAAAAGAAAAAATTCCATATTATTTATTAAGGCAAAAAATTAAACCAGGACTTAGTGGTTGGGCACAGGTTAATTATCCTTATGGAGCATCTATTAAAGATGCTGAAAATAAATTAAGTTATGACCTTTATTACATTAAATCCTTTTCTATTTGGTTAGATATATTGATTTTATTTAAGACTATGCAGCTTGTCTTTAATGGAAGAGGTTCTATACCAGTTTCCAAAAATTAAAGTAAATTTATATACCTAATTTTTTCCAGACCTTTAAATGTTTCTTATAACATTTTTCGAGTGTAAAATGATTTAAAAAATTTAATTTACTATTAATTCCATGTTCAATTAATAAATTTCTATTTTTCATATAAAAATTTATAGCGTTTTTGATTGAGTCCTTTGGGGACTTTGAGCTTATTGGAATTCCACATTTATATTTATTGTTAAAAATTTCAGCTGCTCCTCCTACTTTTGATACTAATATTGGTTTTGATGCGCGCATTGCTTCTAGTGTCGCTAATGGAAAACCTTCCCATTTAGATATTAAGCAAAACAAATCATAGTTTTTTGATATTTCTACTAAATCATCTCTATTTACAAAACCTTTTAAGGTAATATTTTTGTACTTAGAGTTTTTATTAATCCAATTATTTAATGTTTTAAAATCTTCGCCAGTTCCATAAATATCAAGAAAGACATTATCATATTTTGAAATTACCTCTATCAAACTCATATTATCCTTTTGTTTGTCTAACCTTGAAACGGTATAAATTTTTAAAATATTTTTATTATTGCTTTGATAATAAATGTTTTTTTTCGGTTTACTTACTTTTTCTTCTACACCGTTGTAAATAAGGTTTACTTTATCCTTAAAAATTAAGTTCAAAAATGGAATTGGTCTTTTTTGTAAATCATATTTACAAACAAATATCTTATCTACGAATGGTGAAGTAATTATCTCTAAAATCAGTTCTATCAGATAATAAAGAATTTTCTTCATAAAATTTCTTTTGCCTGTATATGCCCATCCATGCACTGTATGAATACAATGTCTTTTTGAGATAAAAGATGCAATTCTTCCAAGAAATGATGCTTTTGAAGAATTTAGATTTATTATTGCCCTTTTTTTTAATTTTGAAAATAAATCAATTAGTTTGATTATTACAATAAGATCACTTTTCAAATTTCCATTATTTTTCAAATTTGGAATCTCTAAGGTAGGTATATTAGACTTAGAACAAAGTTTGCTGAATTCTCCTCTTGGACCATGAACAACTAGGGGAGAATAATTTGAATTAATAAGATACTTGCATAAATTGTAGATATAATAGGAAGCACCTCCTATTTCGTTTCCTTTAGTTATTACGAAAATATGTGTAAAAGATTTGAGATTCAGATTTTCCAATTACTTAAAATTAATTTTTATTTTTGTTTTAAAAATATATATTAATAATCTTAGAAAAGAAAAGCAGAATGCTTCTAGGTGCCAGTATTTCATACCTTTTTCCAATAAATTCTGTGTATAAACTTGAAAAGGGCAAATATAGGAAATTAATGAACTTGACATTGATTGATTATGTAACCTGTAATTTATAAAAGTCTCTTTAGAACCAATAAATTGTGCATCATGATCTCTCATTCTTATCCATAAATCTAAATCTTCACTTCTCTTAAAAGATCTATAACCTCCTATTTCTATCAATTTTTTTCTTCTAATACAAACAGTAGGATGTATTATGCAGGTTTTAATATGTAATAATCTTTTTATCTGATTATCTTTGGTAGGAAAATTAGATTCTCTTATTTGTAAACCTTTATTATTTATATATTTAACCTGACCACTAACAATGTCAATGTTTTGATTTTTTTTCAATAGATTTATAGTATTTTGTAATCTATTAGATAAACATATATCATCATCATCCATCCTGAGAATATAATCTGCATTTGTTTGATTTAATAGATAATTCAAAGCATTAGGTAGCGATTTTAAACAATGATGAAATAGTTTGATTTTTTTTTCATTTGGAAAATTATTTTCCAAAAAGAGTTTAATTTCTTCGTAGACATTTTCATCTCCATTAACACATATAAGTAAGTCGAAATCATTGAAAGTTTGTATTAAAATTGAATTTATTGATTTAGATAAATATTCTTTATTTAATTTAGAAATACAAAGAAAAAAAGAAAAACTAGGATTTTTATACATTTTATTTAATCAAAAACTTTAAATTTAAATAACTTAAATTTAATTATCCTCATTAATATAATAGGTTATTTGCTTTATTATTTAATTTATCTTTAATAAGGAAAGACATTATTTTGGTTTTAAAAATCAAAGAAATTTCTATTAGAAAAATTGGTATAATCCAACTCTTAATACCCCAATAAAATAAATGTGATAAAAAATATGAAAGGCTAAAAGAATATAATTTAGGGATTAAATTTGGAATAAAACTTAATTTTTTAGAAATATAAATTATTCTTAAAATTATTAATAAATTAAAAGATAAGCCTGCTAATAATCCTCCATGGGGGATTATCCAAAGCCACATATTATGAGGTTCATAAAAACCAAGTTCTAATAAATATTTATAGTTTGGTAATAAAAGAAATATAGATCTTATTGAATTTTTATCAACCCAGTTTATAGTTGCATTTATAATATTTAATCTATTAATAAATGAATCATCATC
>MDTE01204535.1_pt1 | contig 17489 bp, 10 predicted proteins | sample 811231 | NCBI WGS metagenome assembly MDTE01 (sample SAMN05326651, study PRJNA326480) | marine metagenome | isolation source: seawater | place: Indian Ocean: Red Sea | collected 2010
ATCCGCAAGGTATCGGGCGTAGTCTTCTCTTACCTCCGGGAGGTCGGGCCAATCAGGCGGAAGTTTTAGCTCATCGGGATTGATTCCCGAGATGTCTTTGGGCCACGGGCGATGGGGTTGGCTGAAACCGAAATATAGAAAGAAAGGTTGGTTCCCGGGGATTTTATCAAGGAGTGCAGAAAATGATTCCGGAACTTTCGGCAACGATTGGTTGGAAGTTCGTCTGATTTCGATATGATCGAATCGGTCGTAGACAAACATTTCAGATTCTTCGAATTGTTCTTTAATGTGTGGGCGTACAAAGGACCGGCCATGCAAATGGTGCCCCCGTCCGCCAAGTCCGACCCAATAACCATTCTGTTTCAGAATATCAGTAAAAAATAAGGTCTCTTTTTGAACGGGTTGAGTAAATCTTGATGTTCTCGTAGCGATGGGTGAGCGACCGGTAAAAATAGAAACTCGCGATGGTGCGCACTGAGGGGCCGTGGTATAGGCTCTTGTAAACACCATCGATTCTTTGGCCAAGGAGTCCAGGTGGGGGGTAATCTCAAACGTTAGGCTGTTCTCATCGCCATAGGCGCCCACATGCGGCACACTGTGATCGTCAGATAAGATGAATAAGAAATTGGGCTTCACCTTTTCGGCGGCCATCACCGGGATGCCAGATAGCGTGTTGATCGCGATTATTCCGGCAGCTGCCCCCAGGTTGGCAAGTTTAGTCAACATTGTGGGTGAGCCAAACTGCATCTCTTACTCGGTTTTCAGCTCCACCGTACCCGCATCACCATCCACGGTGATCTCCTGATCGTGCACTATGCGCTGGGTACCAATACCTGTGCCTACCACCGCGGGGATGCCATATTCCCTGGCCACGATAGAGCCATGCCCAAGGATACCTCCCATATCCGTGACCAGTCCTGAAGCGTGAGCGAATAGCGGCGTCCAGGCTGGGTTGGTCATGGGACACACCAGGATAGAACCCGGTTTCATCTTGCTGAATTCGTCCGGCGATATGATCAGGCTGACATCTGCCGTTATCGTGCCGGGGCTAACCGGCACCCCCATCAGCGTGTTGCTGTTGGGGTCGTTATAGATCTGCGTCTCTTTGAATTTGACGCCTGGATGCTCGCTGGCCTCGAAAGGAATCGTCCCCGGGGGGTGCAGGCGTTTTCGCGCCTCCCGTAACTCACGACGTTCTGCGATCTGCTGCGCAAATTCAGCTACCGAGTTACCGGTGCCCCTTGCATCGATGGCTTGATTGACCTCCTCGGAATACAGATAAAAAAGGTCTTCCGGGGTTTCGAGCGTGCCGACTTCGACCAGACGTTTGCCAAGCTCCAGCGCCAGGGCCCGAAGGGTTGGCCACGGCCAGTACAGGTAATACATGACTTCTTCGCGAATCCAATAGAAACGACTAGTGAACCAGTTCCGATATCGGAACTGCCAATAGGAAAGGCCCTCCAGCAGCTGTTCGATCTCAGCGAGCGCTGCTTCCCGTTTTCTCCTCGCATCTTCCTCGTGGCTCGCCGGGTCATAATTGCTGTTAGCAACCATGGTTTTCATTGAAGCAAGTACGCCCGAGGGGTCTTCCAGCGGCAGCGGCTCCGCAAAGTCCAGGCTGTACCCCAGGTGTCCGTATAGTTTGAGATAATTCTCTATCGCATCGACGACTTCATCACCTTCCGGATGATCACGCAGTGCAGCCATCAGACGTTTTGCAGGTGTGCTCATGACGAGTTCAGACAGGCTAGCGCTTTTGCGGACCTGCAGGGCAATCTGGAACAGGTCCTCGTTGGCCTCGATGGTCTTCGACCGAAAACCACTTAAGAACTGGCCGCTGGTGAAGTTGTGATCCGGCAGCATCCTCTGCAGGAAGGTCTGCAACTGGTAGTCCGTGATCTTCGCCACGCCGAAGCTATGGCTTGAATTGGATGACCAGAACATCCCGCTGGCAATCGCCAGTTCCGTGACGCCCTGAAACAAGGTCTCATCAGATGCCGTGGTAGGGCCCACCTTTTGCCACTCCTCGGTGGTCGCCACAATATCGGGCATGGTTATTTCTCGCCACTCTCTTAAGAATCTCTCGTTGCCCTTGATCTTGTTACCAGCACCAAAACCCATATCCTTAATATCCGGTATGGTCACCGCGTGAGCGAGGTCATTGATTCCTGCCGACTCGGACCAGACATCAAAAGCGCTGCGATCGTCATCGGAGAGTTCTGAGAGAAACACCTCGAGATCCTGCTTTTCCTGTTCCGGATCAGACAGCTCCTGAGCTCGCTTCGCATCCTTGGCTTTCTGTTCTTCGACAGCAGCTTTTCGCTCCGCCGCATCTATGTCCGCCTCAGTCGGCGCCTTTGGCATTTCACCAACCACTTGCGGAAAATCAAATCGCTGGTACGCAAAGCCGTTGAGTGTCAAAAATAACTGACCGCCACCCACCATCACGCTAGGGCGTTTCTTTCCCTTAGCGACTGTTTCGAGCCCTTCCGCCAGGTACAATTCATCAAATAGCGGCGTGCAGGGGTCAGGGATGTTCTCTACGATCTGTCGACGCGCGAGGATTTGTATCGGTGGAGGCGGCTCCCAGGAAACCTCAATCGGCTGCGGCGGTAAATTGGTTATCGGGCGAGATTGCAGCATCCAGAGCTTTTTGTCGGAGCCATCAGCAGGAAAAGTGATCGCCCATTCGATATCCTGGGGAACACCATTAAAGTGTGCTTCTGCTTCAAGGGCCAGTCTTGCAAGTTCACCGATTTGATCATCGGAGAGCGACGACTGACCACGCTCGTTTTCCGCAATATCTTCGAGACGGGTGCCATCGTCACCATCTGACACGATCTTCTGTTCTTTGCTGCCGATGATCGTTTCTTTTGCAGTCAGGCTCTCACGATCAAGAATGTACGTATCCGGTGTCACCTGGCCGCCGACAACCGCCTCACCCAGTCCAAAACTGGCATTAATAATCATTTCCGAGCGCTCACCCGTCGCCGGGTTGGCAGTAAACAGAATGCCAGACACATCTGAAGGCACCATCAGCTGAACCACCACTGCCATCGCGACTTCATCCTGGGGAATACCCATCTCATGTCGGTAACTGATGGCCCGGGGTGTCCACAGTGATGCCCAACAATCACGTACGGCCGCCATCACCGCCTCCTCGCCACGTACATTCAGGTAGGTATCCTGCTGACCCGCAAACGACATGTCCGGTAGATCTTCCGCATTGGCAGAAGAACGTACCGCGACTGCGGGATTATCGCCGTCCAGCGCTTTGTAAGCGGCCCGAATCTTCGAGGCCATAGCATCAGACAGATTCGCCCGGCCAAACAGATCCTGAATGGCTTCCGATGCAGCATCAAACGATAGGGTGTATTCACCTATCACCGGTTTTGCGAGATCAATAATTTCAGACTGCAGGTCGTTCTCACTTACAAATTGTTTATAGGCAGCTGTGGTCACGTAATAGCCATCAGGCACTGTTAAGCCCGCATTCGCCATCTCTGCCAGCGAGCGGCCTTTGCCGCCCACAACTTCCAGTGAGGCATTTATCGTTTCAAGGGGTAGTGTGTAGTTGTCAATCATAAGTCACCAAGTTCAGTCATGAGTGTCAAGTTTCCAATTGAAAGTAAGTGGGTTCAGACACCATCGAAACCGATGTATCTATCGAGGTGGAAAGACCGATTTCCGAATGTAGCTTCGCAGACCCTGGCTCTCTTAAGGAAAAATCCTGCATCGAACTCATCGGTCATACCAATTCCGCCGTGTATCTGGATCATATCGTTGGTAATGTCATATAGGAAATCCCCCACTTGGCACTTTGCTAAAGAACAAAGCTTGGGCAGATCGACATCGGCAATATCAATTGCTGCCAGTACAGCCTCGACACTGGAACGGGCAAACTCCATGGCCATAAAGTGCGTCGCCGCCCGGTGTCCAAGCGCCTGAAAACTACCAATCACCTGGCCAAACTGCTCTCTCGTTTTGAGATAATCAAGTGTGCGATCAAACGCTTCTGCACCCGAGCCCAGCATCTCGGCAGAGACTCCGGCCCGACCTCGATCCAGCACCGCCTCCAGCAGCTCCATACCGTTATCAACCTCACCCAAAACCTTATCGGAACTCACTTCAACACCAGCGAAAGTGATATCCGCATGTCCGCGATGATCGACCAGCGATAACGGTTCTCGGGTTACGCCATTCGCTGAACCATCCACGAGAAACAGCGTCACGCCTTCCCTGTCGCCCGACTCGCCGCTGGTTCTGGCGGCGACAATCAACAGATCCGCGGCACCACCTTCCTGCACGAAACGCTTGGTACCATCCAGAACATAGGTATCACCTTTGCTCGCTGCCGGTAGCGCTATACCATCAGGCGCATGATGGGCCAGCTCATCGACAGCCAGCGTCGTAATAATCGAGCCCGAAGCGATACGGGGTAACCACTCGCGCTTTTGAGCTTCACTTCCACCCAACAAGAGTGCACTGGCGCCTACCAGACCTGTGGCCAAAAGCGGACTCGCCGTTAACCCGCGCCCCAGTTCTTCCAACACAATACCAAAGGTGCGAAAGTCCATACCGGAACCGCCGTACTCTTCCGGTATCAGTATGCCCGTCCAACCCAGGTCACAAATCGATTGCCAGGTGTCCTGCTGGAAGCCGCACCCCTCACCCGCATCGCGCATCTCACGAAATTTATCGACAGAGGCCTCGTCACGAACCCAGTTGCTGGCCTGGTCTTTAATAATTGTCTGTTCTTCAGTCAATATCGCCATCTATTTAGTACCCCTTCAAACCAAGAACACGCTTAGCAACGAGATTTAGATTGACCTCATTGGATCCACCCTCTATGGAGTTGGCCTTGGAACGCAACCATGCCCTAACGTGGGCCCGTTCCTCTTTATTAAACTGATCACCTTCCCAACCAAGTCCACGATTGCCCATGATCTCGATCATGAGTTCCTCTCGGTCCTGATTCATCTTAGCCCAGCCCACCTTCAGGATGCCGATCGCCGACGATGGACCTTTGACTGCAGTTTCCTCGCTAAAACGTTTTGCTGTTTGCGAAAATGCATGGGTCATCATCTTGTGCCGGGCGATACGCTGTCGCAATGCACCATCTAAAAGACGGTCATCTTTGAGACCCACGTAATCACGGGCAGCTTCAACAGGACCATAGGACGTTGCTCCCATGGAGCCTTCACCAGCGATACCCTGTCGTTCGTGTAACAATAAGTGCTTACCGATGACCCAACCCTGGTTAATCTCGCCAATCAGGTTTTCTTTCGGCACCACCACATCAGTGAAAAACACCTCGTTAAAAGGCGACTGCCCCGAGATCAACCTGATTGGCTTGACTTCGACACCGGGAGATTTCATATCCAAACAGATAAAGCTAATGCCCTCGTACTTATTGCTCTTATCCGTTCTAAAAATGCCGTACATCCAGTCGGCTTCCAGGGCACCTGAGGTCCAGATCTTGGAACCATTTATAACAAAGTGATCACCTCGATCCTCGGCAAGGCTCTGCAGACTAGCGAGGTCGGACCCGGCCCCAGGTTCAGAATAACCCTGACACCAATGAATCTCTCCGCGCACGATGGGTGGCAGGTAACGCTTCTTCTGCTCTTCGGTTGCGACATCCAGCAGTGTGGGGCCAAACATCATAATGCCGAACCCGCCAATGGGATTAAAAGCGCCAGCGGCACGTATTTCTTCCTGCAGCACCGCGGCCTCTTCACTGGTAAGGCCACCTCCCCCATATTCAGCCGGCCAGGTAGGCGCCGACCAACCCTTCTCACCGAAGCGTTGCCGCCAGGTCTCCATATCACCTTCAAACTTTGCACCAAATCCGGCGACGTTTGCGGGTCTTTTGTTTTTTAGCGAAGACGGAAAATTCTCATTCAGCCATCCGCGCACTTCCTGCCTAAAATCGCTTTGTTCACTCATTCTGATTTCCCCGGCCCTGACGCGAGGCCTGTTATCGCAAACCCAAAAGCTACCACGAAACCGAAGCCCCAAGCCAATAACCTTAAACCCCGGTACAATAAGCGACTCGAACATCGTCAGGAAATGATCATGGTCATCAACAAACAGATCTTCATTAGGTCGAAAAACAACCAGCCAGTCGCCAACAAGCGGGTCGAATCAACCGCGCTTGTGGGTCTTGTGTGCCTGATGATGTTCATGCCACTCAAGGCCGACAAGCCCAACGTGATTCTCGTCATGTCCGACGATCAGGGTTGGTCGCAAACAGGCTACTACGGGCACCCTATTGCAAAGACGCCAAACCTGGACGAGATGGCAAAAAGTGGTCTACGAATGGATCGATTCTACTCCGGCGCACCTTTCTGTGTACCCACACGCGCCACTGTTCTGACGGGCCGAACCAACGAACGGACCGGCGTGCTTCCAAGTGGCGCGATGAACAAACAGGAAAAGACACTCGCCACAGCCTTCAGGGAGGCGGGATACGCCACAGGACATTTCGGCAAGTGGCATTTGAGTGGCGCTGCGGACCTTCGGGATACTGCGGTTCCGGCCAGTAACCCATACAATCCCGGGGAGCATGGTTTCGACTACTGGCTGAGTAAATCCATACAGTTCAATCTAAACCCCATACTCAGTCGAAACGGCGTGATAGAACAGTTCGAAGGTGACGGTTCCGAGTTGATCGTTGACGAGGCCCTGAAATTCATCGCTGGCGCAACAAAGAAAAAGAAGCCTTTTTTCGTTCTGGTCTGGTACTCGACGCCGCACCGGGACTTTGAAGCGAGCAAGGAAGATTTAGCCCCATTTCTCGGTAAAACCGATGATAGTTCCGCGACTCAGCTCGGAGAACTCTTCGCCATGGATCGTTCTCTTGGTACGTTGCGACAAGGGCTGAAGGACCTCGGTATTGCGAAAGACACTCTCGTCTGGTTTACCAGTGACAACGGTGGCCTGCCTGATATCACTTATCGCCCCGATTTACCCGGGGTGCATCCGGATACCACCGGTCATCTGCGCGGGTTCAAGAAGGATCTCTATGAAGGGGGGTTACGGGTACCTACGATCATCGAGTGGCCGGGCACCATCGAGAACAGAGTGTCTCATTATCCGTCGAGTACCATCGATATCTTTCTAACGCTGATCGATATTGCGGGTCTCGACCCAAACTCGATCAATGCGGTGAACGACGGTGTCTCTCTGGCGCCTGTTTTCAAAAACGAAGAACCTCCAAGACGCGAAAAACCAATGGGGTTCCGGGTCAACGCGGGCCGAGCCTGGCTCGACAATGACTGGAAACTGGTGCGCAATTACACTAGTGGCCAGGATGATCCTTACGAACTCTATAACGTCGTTGGCGATCCATCCGAATCCAACGACCTGATAAAGCAGCGGCCGGATATCGCGGCGCGTATGATGAAAGACTTTTCAGCCTGGAACGCTAGTGTAGACAGGAGTAGTTCGGGCGCTGATTACCCCAGATTAGATAAATAACCACATTATGACCAAACCAAATATCATATTGATCAACTGCGATGACCTAGGGTATGGGGATCTCGGCTGTTATGGTTCACCGTTAAATAAAACACCGCATATTGACCGCCTGGCTAGCGAAGGCATGAAGTTCACCGACTTTTACATGGCCTCACCAGTGTGCTCACCATCACGTGGAGCCATGATGACGGGCTGCTATCCACCGCGGATTGGCTTCGGTGACTTTGCGGGCCTGATCGTGCTATTTCCTGGCCAGGGTCTCGGACTTCATCCCGATGAGAAGACGATCGCATCGCAATTGAAGAGCGCCGATTACACAACCAAGATCATCGGCAAATGGCACTGCGGTGACCAGCAGGAATTCCTGCCAACCAATTTCGGCTTTGACGAGTATTTTGGCATTCCCTACAGCAACGACATGGGGAGACAAGCCAACTACAACCCGCAGGTTTTTCCGCCGTTACCACTGATGCGTAACAATGACGTAACCGAAGAACAACCCGATCAACGCGCGCTGACAAAGCGTTATACGACCGAAGCATGCAATTTTATCGAAGACAACTGTCGCCAGGAAAACAATGATAAGCCCTTCTTCCTGTATTTTGCGCACATGCATGTGCATGTTCCAATTTTCGTACCCAAAAGCTTTTTGGATAATTCAGATAACGGGGGTTATGGGGCTGCCGTCGAAGAGATTGATTGGTCAACTGGTATGTTAATGGATAAATTGGAGCAATTGGAGCTCAGCGACAATACATTAATCATATTCACCAGCGACAACGGATCACGGGCGCGTGGTGAAGGTGGCAGCAACGGTCCTTGCCGCGGTCATAAGGGTCAAACGTGGGATGGTGGGTTACGTGTACCCTGCATCATGCGCTGGCCTGATCGAATAATGGCCGGACAAAGTAACACTGAGGTGTCCACAGCGATGGATTTTTTTGCGACGCTGTCACATATTGCCGGAGCTGAATTGCCTGACGACCGATTTATCGACAGTAAAAATATATATCCCCTAATGACCGACACTTCTGCTAAATCCGAGACAGACTGTTTTGCCTATTATTCACGTAACGAGTTACAGGCAGTACGTTGCGGGGATTGGAAGCTTCACCTCTGGCGAAAAAAGGAAGTAGTAAAAGAGTTGTATAACCTGCGCGATGACATCGGCGAGTCAACGAATGTCTATGACCAGCATCCTGAGCTGGTGGCTGAGATGGAAGCAAAGGCACAACGATTGCGCGAAGATATCGGCGACTCGGCGACAGGCGTTGAGGGCGCTAATCGACGGCCCAACGGTTTGGTTGAGAATCCAAAGCCCTTAACCGTCTACCGTGAAGACCATCCCTACATGGTCGCTGAATACGACCTGGCTGACATGCTAACGATGACAGGATAACTGAAAACCAATCGCTAATCCGTCTGCTTCGCAGATTTGGTTATAACCACTGGGAGCACATTGGTTTCCGGAAAATGTCGAGACAGCTGGCTCATGACGTTCCTATGTTCAGACTTAACGACACCCGACGCTAAATTGGTCCACTCATGAGGGTCCGCATTGTGATCGTAAAGCTCCTCGGTGCCATCGTGGTAGCGGATGTAACGCCAGCGTTCATTACGTACAGAATGGTTCTGATGGCCGTAGGTGCTGAGTACCGGCCTCGACCAAGGCGCATCAGGCTGCTTCAGTAACGGAACCAGCGATTTCCCATCCAGACCGTCTCGTGATGCATGGCCGGTTAATTCAACCAGCGTCGGGTAGATATCCAACAAACTGACGGTGCGATCGCTGCGCGCATTACGAGCACTCACTCCCGGCGCAGAGATGACGAGCGTAGTGCGTAGACCATCCTCCCAGAGGGTGTGCTTACGCCAGTGTTCCTTCTGCCCAAGATGCCAGCCATGGTCTCCCCAGAGCACCACAATCGTATTGTCAGCATATGGTGATGCCTTCAGTGCATCCAGAACTCTGCCGACCTGCGCATCCGCGAACGTAATCGTGGCAAGGTATCCCTGAACCGCCGTTTCCCACTGGTTGTGTTTCAGGACGTTGGCATGATCACCCCCCGAGACGGAAAAATCCCTGTTATTGGAAATGTCCAACACCTCGCGGGCGAGCCGAAGGCCAAAGGGCGGGATATCATCGAGATCATTGTCGATGACCTTCGGCAATACGACTGAGTCCATTGGGTGCATCTCGAAATACTTTCGTGGTACTCGCCAGTCCAGGTGTGGTTTGGTAGTGCCATAAGCAATGAAGAAAGGTTTGTCATGCTCACGTTCGATTTCAGCGATAATACTGTCAGCATTGATGGCGTCGCCCATCTCGCTATCGTCCACATCGAATGGACCCCAGGGGGCCCACTTCCCTTCCGTTTGTTTTGCATAGGATTTCGGTGACTTCTTATTGGTAGCCAGTCTTTTTGAATCGTATGGACTATAGAAATGGTCCCAGTAAGCGGCATCACCCGGCCCTCTGTGGAAAATCTTACCAGCCCCCTTGACCATATATCCCTGCTGACGAAAAAACTGTGGAAGCGTGACTGCGTCCGGTAGCTTCTCACTAAGCTGCTCGAAGTTACCGTAGACACCTGAATGTGCGGGCGCAACACCAGTGAGAAGACTAACCCTGGAGGGATTGCACAAAGGAGCAGCAGAATAAGCACGTGTGAAGGAAACCCCCTCACTCGCGAGCTGATCGATGTTCGGTGTCAATGTACCGGGATGACCATCGAGATGACCTACCCAGTGATTCAGGTCATCGACTGCGATGAACAGGACGTTTGGAGGGGTCTCTTTGGCTACACCAACGTTGAACAACGCCGATAAGCACAGGAGCAGGCCCCATCGCTTGTGGTCAATCATGGACGACTCCGGGTTCTACATCTCAATACCGCAGAGCTTGACGTAGAACGCTTTCTGCTCGTCGGTCATCTTAGCGAATATGGGGACTCGGAGCGCTGTCACTGGCAGATCGGCAAATTCCGGCGAATCTGACTGCAATGTCGCTGCGATGTTGTGCAGACCATTACCTTCTTCACCACCTTCGCCCAGCGCACGACCCACTTCAGGTGGCCAGGGCCCTACCGGATCAAGCATTTGATTGGGTTTGCCCTCACTATTGATCTCATGACCAAAAGGATTCTCACGCCCAACGTATTCAGTAATTGCGGCGTAGAGCACCTGCTGGTCAGCCTGACGTTGCTTCTGTCCTTCTGCGCCATAAAGGGCACCGGACTGATTGCAGATACAGCCCCAGGGAATCTTCGCGTGGAATCCTGGGATTTCGTAAACCTCATCGGGAATACCATCCGCCGCGGTAACTTTGCCGTCTCTAACCATGATGTGGTAACCCGCCCTTTCGCGCCCACCTTCCATCAGTCGGGCAGGTGGATGGGTGTAATATTCCGAGAACGCCCAGTTGATCGTGGATGGCAGGTTGGCTGCCTCGAGTATCTTGATGGATGCCTCTGCGCAGGCATCGCCCCAGGCTTTCGAACCAAATTCACCTACCGGCTTTAGCGTAGACATGTCTATGACAGGCATCGATGTTTCTCCATAATTGTTTTTGCGAGACGCCCATTGTGCTGCATCCCGGGGGTCAGAGCAATTACGGAGGGGGTCAGAGTAAAGTGCCAGAGTAAGACTTGATTGCCAATGCTCCTCCGACATTTTACTCTGACGCTTTACTCTGACCCCAGGGAGACATATGCAGCACAGACCACTAGGCTTGTCGGGAATCGACGCCTCGATCATTGGACTCGGCACCTCGGCGATCGGCGGCATGGAAACGCAGATCCCCGACGACGATGAATCCGTGCGGGCCATCCACGCTGCACTAGATGCAGGGATCAACCTCATCGATACCGCACCCTCTTACGGCTGGGGTCACGCGGAAGAGATAGTCGGCAAAGCAATCAAGGGCCGGCGCGACCAAGCTATTATCGCCACAAAATGCGGAGTCTGGTGGGAAGACGAACGTGGCTCTCCGAATGGCGTGAAAGATGGCAAAGCAGTTACCGTCAGCCTGCGTCCCGACACCATCAAAATCGAAGTAGAGAATAGCTTGAAACGACTTGGGGTCGACTACATCGACCTGATGCAGTGCCATAAGCCATCAATACCCCCGGACGAAACACCCATCCCTGAGACCATGGGCTGTCTCATGGATCTTAAGGAACAGGGAAAAATCCGCGCCATCGGCGTGTCCAATGTATCTCTCGACCAGCTCCAAGAACATCAAAAGACCGGATACCTCTCCAGTGATCAGTTTCGTTATAGCATGCTGCTTCGCGAGCGCGAAGAAGACATCCTGCCCTACTGCGCCGAGCACAACATTGCGACGCTAACCTATTGGTCGCTAGAGCAAGGCTTACTTACCGGCAAGGTCGGCCCGGACAGGGTGTTCAAGAAAGGAGATTTTCGTGGTAACTCAGGTGAATGGCTCCCCTGGTTCACAGTCGAGAATCGTCAACGCCTGCAAAATATGTTCGCCGGTTGGGAAGACCTAACTGAGAAGCACAACTGTACCATCGGACAACTGACGATCGCGTGCACCGCAGCGCAAAGGGGGGCTACTCATGTGCTTTGTGGCACACGAACCGTAGCACAGGCAATCGACAATGCTGGTGCTGGCACAGTGGAATTAGAAACCGAAGAAGTGAAGCGAATACGAAAGGATGTTATCAATCTGGGTGACCCGATTTGATCACATTCATCAACGACAGCCTGGCCTCAATCGGCTATCCATCCCAGCCGCGTTATGGCATGTACGGCGTCGGTCCCGGCCCTAGTTGGGTTTCCAGTATGGGCTGAGCCATGTGCACAAATTCGACGAGCATGGGCCTAGTATCCCGTGGGTCAATAATGTCTTCCACATCAAAAGCTTCGGCACTCCTGAAGGGAGACGAAAGTGCGTTCAGCCTGGCTTCGATCGCCAGTCGCTCCGCCTCCGGGTCATCCGCCTCTTCAATCTGGCGTCTGTAGGCAGCCGTCACACCTCCGGCAATGTGCATCGAACCCCAGTGCCCAGAGGGCCATGCAACCCGCTTGAACATGCCGCTCGGGCGATCGTGGCATTGGCCTGCCACACCATAAAGCTGGCGAATGATAACGGATATCCACGGCATCCTGGTCCTTAGCGTGGCGCAAAGGATCTTCGCACCTCCCCTGACGATACCCTGGCGTTGCTGCTCAAGACCCACCAGAAAACCCGGTTCATCCGCAAGGTACACCATTGGCAAGTGAAACGTGTCACAGAGCTGCAGAAAGCGAATGACCTTGTTACCCGCTGCAACGTCCATGGAGCCACCATAAACTTTGGGATTGTTAATCATAACCCCGACGGAATAACCATCCACCCGAGCCAGTCCAAGTATTCTCGACCTTCCGTAATGGGGGGCGATCTCGAAAAACGAGTCTTTGTCGACCACTGCGTCGATAATAGCTCGCGCCTTATATATCTTGCGCTGATCACGCGGTATCGCCGAAATCAAACTCTCGTCGCGCCGGTCCGGGTCGTCTCCAGTTTCGACTCGAGGTGGCAGCTGCCAGACATTATCCGGCAGGTAGCTGAGAAATCGCCTGATCATCTCGAACGCCTCTTCTTCGGTCTCCGCCAGATTATCAATCACGCCGCTTTCATAGACCTGCGTTCGCTCATCTCCCAGTTCCTCCTTACTAATGTCAATACCGAAGGCAGCCTTCACCACAGGAGGGCCACCCGCGAACACCTGGCTCACACCCTTTACCATCACGTTAAAATGCGCGAGACATGCTTCAACAGCCGGCAGACCCGCTACCGACCCCAGTGCTGCCGACACCACAGGTGACTGGCATAAAAGCTTTTCTATACCAGGCGTTCCCGGATTAACAGGAATATAGGTTCGTCCCAGGGTTTCGAATGTTTTTACACTACCGCCAACCGCATCCAGAATGCGGACATAAGGAAGACGCCAATCAAGCGCCAGTTGTTGCACGTGCACTGCTTTACCCGGAATACCTCCACGCACCGTGAAATCGCTGGCGTTGATGACTACCTTGCGACCACCAAGATCACCTATTCCAATAATCGTGCTGGCCGGAGTGAAATCGACCAGTTCATCGTCCTCATAGACCGCAGTACCAGATAACCTGCCAATTTCCTGAAAGGACTCTTCTCCCACAAAAGCAGCTAGGCGCTCGCGCACCGTGAGCTTGCCGCGTTTGCGATGGGTCTCAAGCCGGTCCTCTGCGCCCATCTGTTTCGCCATTTCAACACGACGTCGAATTTCTTCTACTTCTGGTTCCCATACCATAATCGATGCTCTCTGGTTCTGTTGCTACTGAAAATGCACTGCACTATATCGGAAATATTTCTGATAGGCGCTATGAAAATGTCATAGTCCGAATATGCGGCTTGACTGGCCTATTCGCACATTGCTGACTTCGATAACGAGATTCGACTGCCGATCTTGGACTAACAGAAGGTAATTACAGGGGCCAGCGAAAGTCTACTTACACGAAAAATTCGCTTCGTTGTCTGGGTCTCCCTTGCCCCGATACGAAGCGATCTGCGGATAGGGGCAGATTGGTCGCGTTCTATTAATGCTGCCACTTTCGTCAAGTTGCCGCGATTCGAGTCGTTCAGGCGCCCTGCCATCCTCGACCCAGACGCGAATCGCTTCGAGCCAATCTACCTGGTTCGGTCCGGTTCCACCACCACAGTGGTACATACCCGGCAACATGTAGAGTCTCGAGTATTCGTCCGCATCGGGATCGGCTGCAGTCAACTCGTCGTAATAGTCAACGGTTCCAAGCGCAGTGATCAGATGATCGGACCATCCGTGCCAGAAGATGATCTTTCCATCTCGCTTCTTGAAATCCGACAGGTCGGTACTGGTGGCATCGAGCATCGCGCTGACCTTCGCAACGTCTTGCTTCCAATTCGCGAAATCGTAATACCTGTAGTCCCAATGCGGATCACTGAAGATGAAGTTCTGGTAGAAGTCGATGGCAAACTCGGTGCTAGGGGTCAACCCGTCGGGCCCAATCATCCATCTCTCCCAGCCACCCGGATTGTGCTCTCCACCGTAGGGAAAGCCCGCAAAGATCCGTCGGTTATTGATGATCGGTGCATCGTAGATCGCCTTGATCGCGTTAAGTTGCTTCGGCGTCACGCAATCGGCGCCTTCATTGCTTTCACATTTCTGCAGGTCATCCGGGTCAAAGGGACAATCGCGCGGATCGGTCAGAATACCATCGGCTACCCCGTCACGCGCATCGCATGCGGCCAGGATGGACGTACCCAGAAGTTCCAGATTACCTTTTGTCAAAACGGGGCTCTTGGTGTCTCCATCGGAAAGCATCGTTTGAAGCGTCCGGATTTGTCCGGCCCTGAATCCGGTCCAGTCGTAGGCGGGTGCACCGGCAACGAGCCCGTCGAAGTCTTCTGGGTAGCGCTGGGTCTCCATCATCGCCTGGCCGCCACCCCGCGAGCAGCCCACGAAATATGAGTATTCCGGCGCACGCGCGTAATAATGCTCGATAATCGCTTTGGCGGTAACGGCGGTGAGATGGATGGCGCGATGGCCAAAGTTCTCTTGTCGCTCAACGTTGTTCAATGCCCAACTGCCGTCGACCATCGAGCTGACGTGGCCGGTGTCTGTGCCAACCGTTGCATAGCCGCGTTCGAGCGCTCCTAGTCCGGAGCCGTAATCAAGCGCCTGATTCTGAATCGAGCCGACGTAAGCGCCACCCCCACCCATCATGAAGCTGCCATTCCAATCCCTGGGCAACAGCAACTCGAAGTTAATTTCCTTTTCTATGACACCCACGACCTTGCAGTGCGGGGTACCGTCGTCCACCTTTTCGGTCGTTTTAATCCGCACATCTTGCAGTGTGAACGAGTCAAGGTTGGCGCATGCTTTGTTGGTATTCAACTGGCAAGCCACAAGTGCAAAGGCACTTACGGTGATTGCTGCGGTCACCCAACGGATAGAGCTCATATCCACTCCGGCTTGCGGCCTGGCCAAACAGAGGCCAGGCACGCGCTTAACCGGTTAACGTGTACCGAATCGCCGCGTCACTTCCATACCTACCTGACGCGCCGGGCCATAGCTACCGTATCTTGCGCCGACCCCGGAAGATCCAAGAAGGTAAAGGAGGTAATCCTCGTCGGTCGCGTTCCGGGCGAACAGACGCGCTGTCCACTTCTCATCCTCACTCTCCCAATTAGCGTTAAGGTTTATTACCGTGTAGGCGCTTTGCGAGTCCAACTTATTTTTGAACTCCCGGAAGTAAGTGCGAGACCGGTACGCCGCATCGGCACGAAGCGTCAGGCGACCACCCCACTCAACCGGGGTGGTATACGCGACCCCCAGATTGAAACTAGTTTCCGGCGCATGATTAAGTGGATTCCCCCTGTTGTTCTGAAAGCCCAATGCCGGCTGCAGGCCATCGAGATTAAGGAAGTCACCATACTCGGAGTCGAGGAGCGTGACAGCACCGGACACCATCCAGTTCTCGTCCAGGATGGACGACAGTTCCAGTTCAAAGCCGCTAATCTCCGCATCGCCCGCATTGCGCGTGACCGGGGTAATACCGATTATCTGAGCCACCTGGAAGTTCTCGTAGTCGTAATGAAAGGCTGCCGCACTCAGCGTGGTACTCCCTCCGAACGTCGCCTTGTAACCCAGCTCGTAGGCATCGACGGTTTCCGGGTTGTATGGGGCTGCGCATTCGCCTGCAGCGATCCCTCCCGCCTTGTAGCCTTCCGTATAGGAGGCATAGACGTTACCGTTGTCGTTCACATCGTACTGACCCACCACTCTAACCGTTGTCGCACCCCAGTCGACTTGCTCGGCCTTATCGCAGCCCACGAACAGCAGAATGGGATCCATACCAGGGATCAGCCCGAAACCCTGGTTCAAGTGATACTCGTCGATCTCGTCTTCCGTGCGGCGCACACCTGCGCTGACGCGCGCACGGTCAGTAACCTCCCAGGTCGCATCGAAAAACCAGGACATGGAATCAGTGTCCAGCTTTGGCTGCGTGTTGATGAACTGGGTCGGAAAGGGAAGAAAAAACACAGGCTCTGCGTTGCTGAAGACAAAACCACGGTTCCACTTTTCACGCAGGTAGAAGGCGCCCAGAACCCAATCCAGCTTGTCTGTGCTGCCGAGGATGTTGATCTCTTGTGTAAACGCGTCGATGGTGTTCGTATCCAAGATGTCAAAGAGAGGAGCATCTGTGAGGTCACGATCGGCCTCTACTAAATCATCGAAGTCTTGCTGCGCAGAGATAGACCGCAGCGTTGCCCATCCCATGTCCCACTCCAAGGTCAGCCCAACCAGCTCAAACTCGCGGTCCGAATCATTCTTGCCATTGACGTGGGTATTGAACGGCTCGAAGGTCTTGCCCGCGGTGACGAGTTGGGGAGTGCCCCCCGCCGTGGCGCGATCCGGATCGAACGTGACCCAGGTCAGGTGCTCCTGCGGACCCGTTGCCTTGGTCCTGACGTACATGAGGTCCACGGAGACCGTTTCCGTAGGTTCGGCAGCCAGCTTGAGTCGAATGTTACTGGTCTCGCCCCGCATCAGGTCTTTCTCGCCAGGCACCAGATTATTGACCCAGCCGTCGCCGGCGTTCAGATGATCCACGGCGATGCGAAATGCCACCCGGTCGCTGATCGGCCCGCTGTAGACAGCCTGAATCTTGGTCTCGTCGTGCTCCGCGTAACCGACGCGCAGCATCCCTTCTGCCTCTCGGGTAGGTGCGGCCGAAATGAAGTTAACCGCGCCGCCGTTCGAGTTGCGTCCGTAGAGAGTCCCCTGGGGCCCGCGCAGGACCTCCAAGCGCTCGATATCCAGTTGATAGAGGTGCGCCGTAGTACTCCTCGACTGGTAGATTCCGTCAAGACTGACCGCCACGCCCGGCTGCCTGTTAAACTCGCTAATACCGCGGATGGTGACTTTCTGGCTACCGAGTTGCGGCCCGAAGTTCAGGCTCGGGACCGCGAACTGGATGTC
>MDTE01059800.1_pt1 | contig 17488 bp, 14 predicted proteins | sample 811231 | NCBI WGS metagenome assembly MDTE01 (sample SAMN05326651, study PRJNA326480) | marine metagenome | isolation source: seawater | place: Indian Ocean: Red Sea | collected 2010
AGGGCGCCAATCCCAACATCGCCGACAAGAACGGGACCACGCCGCTGCAACTTGCTTCCCAGTTGGGATTTACCGAGGGGGTCGAGGTGTTGGCCGAAGGGGGCGCCGATGTGGACGTGCCCGACAGCACGGGCGAAACGCCGCTGATCGCCGCGGTGCACCGGCGCGACAGCGGTCTTGTCCGGTTGTTGATCGACAAGGGTGCGAATGCCGACCGGGCCGATAATTCGGGGCGCACCGCCCGCGATTATGCGATGTTGCTGGGCGCGCGCTCCAGTATGCTTGAGGAAATCGAGCGGGCAGAGGCCGAGCGCGGCGACAAGGCGCAAGCCTATGGGCCGAGCTGACCGATGGAGGTAGAAGACCTTACGCTCGACGAGCTGCGGCTCGCGCTTGCTCCCGGCATTGCGGAAACGGCGGTGTTCGATGGCTGGAGCAATGAAGCACTCGATATGGCCGCCGATCAGCTTGGCGCCGATCGCGACGTCGCCCGACTCGCCTTCAAGGACGATGGCGCCATGGGCATGATCTGCGCGTGGATCGAAACCATCGACCGGCAGATGGCGATCGACCTGCCTGCCGAGAACCTCGCGGAGATGAAGATCCGCGAACGGATCCGCAGCCTGATCCAATATCGTCTCGATGCGGTGGCGGGTTTGGAGGAATCGCTGCGTCGCGCGCTTGCGATCATGGCCATGCCCCAGAATGCGGCGCGGGCGCTCAGGACCGGCTGGAGCAGCGCCGACGTGATGTGGCGGCTCGCCGGGGACACCGCGACCGATTACAACCACTATACCAAGCGGGCGATTCTCGCCTCGATCTACGGCGCGACGCTGGCTATCTTCGTCGATGACGAGAGCGAAGGGAAGGCCGAAACCAGAGCTTTTCTGGGCCGCCGGCTCGACGGCGTGATGAAATTCGAAAAGGCTAAGGCGAAATGGCTCAACCCCGAGCGTGAGTCCTTTAGCATGTCACGCTTCCTCGGGCGGCTGCGATACCCAGCGCGCTAGGCCGCTATTGATAACCAGTTGCAACAAGCGCCGACATCTGACAGGGCGGCGCGTATGACGCTCGATGGGTTCGAACACGACAAGGCCGCGCGAATCGTTGCGGTGGACTGGGCCGTGCTGGCCGAGGATGAAGGTAAGCGCCTGAAGGCGCTGGGGGTGGACGAGGGGGCAGAGGTCGCCATCGTTCATCGCGGAGTTTTCGGCACACGCGATCCGCTGGCGCTGCGTATCGGGCGGATGACCATCGCTCTGCGCCGGGCGCATGCGCTCGCCATCGAGGTCGAGCCGCTATGAGCCGCGAGGACCCCGTGAAGCGCCACACAGCCGCCCTGGTTGGCAACCCCAATGCCGGGAAATCTGCGCTGTTTAATGCGCTGACAGGTGCGCGGCAGAAAATTGCCAATTATCCTGGTGTTACGGTCGAACGAAAGGCGGGGCGGCTGGCCCTGCCCGATGGCGATAGCGTCGAACTGATCGACCTGCCGGGCTCCTATAGCTTCGACGCCGCAAGCCCCGATGAAGACGTGACCCGCAAGGTCGTGCATGGCGAATTCGAAGGGGAGGCGATCCCTGAGGTGATCGTGCTCGTCCTTGATGCCTCCAACCTGGAACAGCATCTGGTCTTCGCGCAGGAAGTTCTCGAACTGGGCCGGCCCACGGTGGTCGCGCTCAATATGATCGATCTGGCCGAACGCGACGGGCTCACGCTCGATCCTGACGCTTTGTCAGAGGCTTTGGGCGTGCCGGTGGTTCCCACGGTGGCCGTCCGGCGTCGCGGACTGGAGGAACTTGCCGCAGCGATCGCCGAAGCGGAAGCGCATGCCGACGAGGACGCCCACAAACGCTGGCACATCACCTTGCCCGAACGCAGGCTGGCGGCGAAGCATATGGCGCGCGCCGCAATCCTGTCCAAATCGACTCGTCATACGGTCGAAAACGGCATCGATCGTGTGCTGCTCAATCCATGGATCGGACCGGTGATCCTGTTCGGTCTGCTGTTCGTAATCTTCCAGGCGGTTTTCGCCTGGGCGACACCTTTCGCCGATGCGCTGGAAGGCGGTGTCGGGGCTATATCGGGCTTGGTCAGCGCCAGCCTCCCGTCCGGTTTCGTGCATGACTTCCTCGTCGAGGGGGTTCTGGCGGGTGTCGGTTCGGTGGTCGTCTTCCTACCGCAGATCGTGATCCTGTTCTTCTTCATCCTGCTGATGGAGGCGAGCGGTTACATGGCGCGCGCGGCCTTCCTGATGGACCGGCTCATGGCGGGTGTGGGCCTCAGCGGGAAAAGCTTCATTCCGCTGCTTTCCAGCTTCGCCTGCGCCATTCCGGGCATCATGGCGACGCGCAGCATCCCCGATCCCAAGGACCGGCTGACGACCATACTGGTCGCCCCGCTGATGACCTGTTCGGCGCGGCTGCCGGTTTATGCGGTAATCATCGCCGCGGTGATTCCGCAGACCACGATCGGTCCGGGGGTGGGGTTGCAGGGGCTGGTCCTCTTCGCCCTCTACATCGCCGGTATCCTCGGTGCGATGGTCGTCGCGCTGGTGCTCCGCCACACGGTGACAAGCGGGGCTGCGAGTGGCTTCATCATGGAAATGCCGCGCTATCAGCTTCCGCGTTTGAAGGACCTCGTGATCGGCCTGTGGCAACGCGCCTGGGTCTTCCTGCGCCGCGCGGGCACGATCATCTTCACGGTCACCATCGTGCTTTGGCTGATGCTGAGTTTCCCCAAGGCCGAGCCGGGCGAGAGCCAGATGGATGCGAGTGTCGCGGGTATGATCGCCGATGGGCTGCATCCGGTACTCAAGCCGATCGGCTTCAATCGGGAGATGAGTCTGGCGCTGGTGCCCGCCATGGCCGCGCGCGAAGTCGCCGTTTCGGCGCTCGCCACGACCTATGCCGTCGATGCCGAGGATGAGAATCTGGCCGCCGAGGGCGTGACCGACCGGATCGCCGAATTGTGGAGCCTGCCGACCGCGCTCGCTTTCCTTGCCTGGTTCGTCTTTGCGCCGCAGTGTATTTCGACGATCGCGGTCGCCCGGCGCGAGACCAATGGCTGGAAATGGCCAGCCTTCATGGTCGGCTATCTTTTCGTACTGGCCTATGTATTCGCGGGGCTCACATTTTGGATCGCGACGGCTCTGGGCTTGTAGCCAAGCTGGTCCACTGCGGGGGGAAACTCGGCAGGAACCCTAGAAGCGACTCGAAGCCTCGGTTAGGCCCTTCGCCAACAGTTTACGAAGGGACGATTCGATGGCCGGTAGCCTAAACAAAGTCATGCTGATCGGAAACCTGGGCGCCGACCCGGAAATCCGCAGCTTCCAGAATGGCGGCAAAGTTTGCAATCTGCGGCTCGCCACCACTGAAACTTGGAAGGATCGCAATACGGGTGAACGCCAGGAACGGACCGAATGGCACACCGTGGCGATTTTCTCCGAAGGTCTGGTGAGCGTTGCCGAACGCTTCCTGCGCAAGGGGAGCAAGGTCTATGTCGAAGGCCAATTGCAGACCCGCAAGTGGCAGGACCAGTCGGGTAACGATCGCTACTCGACCGAAGTTGTGCTGCGCGGTTTCAACGGGACCCTGACCATGCTCGATGGTGCATCGGGCGGCGGCGGTGGCGGCGGCCAGCGCGGCGGCTATGGCGGCGGGAGCGGAGGCGGCTCCTACGGCGGCGGTTCCTCCGGTGGCGGCAATGATGGCGGCTGGAATCAGGGCGGCGGCGGATCGTCGGGCGGCGGATCGGGCGGTGGCTCGAATTATGACGACCTCGACGATGATATTCCGTTCTAGCGACGGGTATGTGGGGTTCCGTAACTATCCTGAGGTAAAGGCCTGAGGACTATAGGAATTCTCGCAAATTGACCGTAACTAAATCAACGGCATCAGATTGAATGAGTAGGGGCTTCCTGCAGGTGTAACTGTAGGAAGCCCTTCACGTAATATGTCTTTGACTGGGACATTTCCAACAAGCGCTTGAAGTTCAGTGATGAATCTCCCATGTCATTCGGAACATTGGGGGAACATCAATGCAGACGATCTACCGCACCAAAGCCATCCGCCTAGACAGTGGCGAGCGCTTCCCCCTGTTGGTCGAATGTGACACCGAACTGCCAGTTCTTGACGTCGTTGACTTCAGTCTCGCATACCACCGGACCAAATCGATCAACTCCAGCAAGAGCCGCGTGGGAGCTATCGGTCTTTTCCTAGAGTGGGCCGAAGCTTGTCTGATCGACATCGACGAGCGTTTCGGAAGCGGCGATCTTTTCAGCCAAGCTGAGATCGAAAGCCTTGCCACGGCCTTAGGCCAGAGCAAGCGCAAGAAGGTAACTGTCGGCGACCAGGTCCTGCCCGGCAACGTGCTCGGCGATACGCAGGCCAACCGGGTTGACTGGGTCACAGAGTATATCCGCTGGCGGGCGACCGGCGTTGCGCAGGCCATGAAGATAGATGACCCGCGCGTCCCGGCCATCAACCAACGGTTTCAGCAGATCGAAAAGCAGCTGAAGGCGCTCAAACGAAAGGGTGCCGGTAAAGTGCGGCTCGGGCTGACCGAGGAGCAGCAAGTCCGGCTGTTCGAGATCGTCAGACCGGATTCGCCCGAAAATCCATTCTACTCGGAGACGCGTTACCGCAACTTCATGCTGTTCCTGCTCTTCTACGAGCTTGGGATACGGAGGGCGGAATCGTTGGTCTTGAAGGCCAACCATGTGCATTTGCATCAGAACCCCAGGATCACAATCGAACCAAACCCTGGAGATCCCTATGATCCTCGAAAGGATCAGCCACTTGTAAAGACGGCTGGCAGGACATTGCCGATAAGCACGTTACTTGCTCAGACCATCCATACCTATATCACTAAGCACCGCTCTCAGGTGCCAGGCGCTGAGAAGTCACCCTTCATCGTCCTCGAAAGCCGCAACGGACAGCCGCTTTCGTTGGCAAGCGTATACGATATGTTCGTTGTTATCAGGGAGCGGTTCCCGGACGACTTCCCTTCCGACTTCTCAACACATGTCCTGCGCCACACCTGGAACGACCGCTTCATGGCGAATGCCAAAGCGCGGGGACTGAAGGGCGCGCTCGCTCAGCAGGTGAACAACTACATTATGGGATGGGCGAAGACGTCCCAGCAGTCTGTCAAATACTCACAGCGTGAAATTGAACGCCAAGCATCGCAGCTCCTTGTGGGAATGCAACAGCAACTGTCGGAGATCGCCTTATGAAAGCCGTTCTTCCGAACAAGCCCCTTGGTCAGCCCATCGATCTGACCGAATCGCCGATCGTCATAGATCGCCGTGGATTCCCGGTGGATGTCTCCGGGGATCGCTGGGAGCTCAATGAACCTACTACGAAGATCGTCTTGGACTGGTCAGTCTTGGCGCTGCGCAATGTGGAAATCGAACATGCCTTCAAGCGCTATTTCGCCTGGCTTATCACCACTCAGTCACCGGTCAGTGTGCGCAACGCCTTTCATTTTCTTCCGTGCTTTACACAGACTGCGGCTTTTCGCGCAGCTGAACATAAGTCCAGCGCGATCCCATATCTGGCGTTCAGCGAAGCCCGAGCCGCACTGAAGAAGGCGGACCGCTGGAAATTGCATTACGCACGCCAGATTTATCGTTGGTGTGAGGCACAGGGCTATCCTCACTTCGATTTCGAAGTTTCCTGCCAACTCGACGACTTGGTTATTGGCGGCAACACCAAGGGCCAAGCAGTTAGGTCGAAGAACCCCAATAAAGGCCCTCTCGATGCGCAGGAAGTGGCCTCCCTTACGAATGCATTGAGAGCGGCACGCCTCACCAACTCCATTCCACTAAGAGAGCAAGCACTGGTCTGGCTCGCGCTGTCAACAGGAAGCAACGCCAGTCAATATGCTTGTCTGCGGGAAGAAGATCTGAAAGAAGAAAAACTAGGTAGCGAGGTGGTCGCATACATTCTGCGAATACCGCGGCACAAGAAAGGACACATCAACCATCGCGCCGAATTTAAGGAGCGCAGGCTCACGCGTTTTGTAGGCGAACTGCTAGCTGATCTGATCGCTCAAAACTGCGCCAATTGTCCGGATGTTGAAAACGGTCCCGCAGCAAGACCGATACTTCGCTCTAACAGCCCTTCTTACGGCCACAATCATCCTCTGGCCGAATGGGCATGGCACCTTAAGGCTGCCGACGTAAACAAGATCCTCCAGCGCGCTGTCAAGCAGCTCGGAGTGCTCTCACGAACCGGCGAACCCTTGCATGTGACCACGCGCCGCTTCCGCTATACGCTCGCTTCCCGGGCGGTCGATTCCGGAGCTTCAGCCTACGAAGTAGCCGATGCCCTGGACCATTCCGACCTCCAGAACGTCGGTGTCTATTTCGACGTGCACTCGAACATTGTCGAGCACCTCGACCAGACGATGGCCCTCGCGCTCGCACCGCGCGCCCAAGCCTTCGCCAAGCTGGTCGAGAATGAGGCTAGCGCAATCCGCGGTGATGTAAGCGGGAGCCGTGTCTACCACGGTGACCGCGAGCGGGACCTTACTGAGCCGGTTGGGACCTGCGGTAATCACAGCTTCTGCAATGTCAGCGCGGCACCGTTGGCGTGTTACACCTGTCCCATGTTTCAGCCTTGGATGGATGGACCTCATGATCTGGTGTTGGAGAGCCTATTGAGGAGAAGGGAAAAGAGTGTGGAGCAGGGACTCAATCAGAAGGTGATCGCCATGAACGATCACGTGATCATCGAAGTCGCAGGTGAGGTGCCTTGAACCACTGCTTGTCGACGATCTTCGCTATGCTGGCTCGTCCAACGAGTTCAAGCGAAGCTTGCGTCTGATGCTCGACGGCGACTTTCTCTGGCAGTCCACGCATTTCGAGGGCGCCGCAGGTGAGGCAGTTCGAGCGGAATACAACCAGCGCATGCGCCAACTATTCCTCAAGCGCGCGCGCATCGAGGCAACAATTGTGCGACACCTCCAGCCCTTTGCGTAAATAGAGATAACCAATCGCAACCGAGAGCCGGTAATTTTCTCTGAACCTAAGGTTTGGAAAAGCCAAGCTTCTATCCTAGAATCAACCGACTGCACGAAGATGCAGCAGACAGGGACCTATCCAGAATGCCGAACGACACGAATAGCCAGAGCAGCACGCTCGCTTCCTTCATCTGGCGCAATGCCGACGACCTATGGGGCGATTTCAAGCACACTGATTTCGGCAAGATTATCCTCCCCTTCACGCTGCTGCGTCGCCTCGAATGCGTGCTCGAACCGACGCGCGAACAGGCCCTCGAGACTGTCGCTGACCTGGCCGATCAGGACATCGACTTGGGCGTCGTCCTGCGACAGATCACGGGATATCCCTTCTACAACACCTCGAACTACACGCTGGGGACGCTGGGGGCGACGCGCACCCGGCAGAACCTCGAGGATTACATCGCGAAATTCAGCGACAACGCCCGCGTGATCTTCGAACAGTTCGATTTCGCTAATACCATCGCTCGCATGGACAAGCAGGGCGTCCTCTATCGGATCTGCCAGAATTTCGCGGATACGGACCTGCATCCCGATACGGTGCCAGAGCGCGTGATGAGCAACATCTACGAGCATCTGATCCGCCGCTTCGGCGCCGAGGTGAACGAGGCGGCCGAGGACTTCATGACGCCGCGCGACGTCGTCCATCTGGCCATCGAACTCCTGCTCGATCCAGACGACGAACTCTTCGTCAGCAACCCCGGGCTGATCCGCACGCTTTACGATCCGACCTGCGGCACTGGCGGCTTCTTGTCCGACGGGATGGAGCACGTGCAGAGCCTGCGCGATCGCTACAGCATCGCTCCGGTCGTCGTGCCGCACGGGCAGGAGCTCGAGCCGGAAACGCATGCGGTCTGCCTTGCCGGCATGCTGCTCAAGACCCTGGAATCCGATCCGGGTCGTGATCTGTCGCAGAACATCAAGCTCGGCAGCACGCTATCCAATGACCAGTATTCGGGGGAACGCTTCCACTACTGCATTTCGAACCCTCCCTTCGGCAAGAAGTGGGACAAAGACCAGGACGCCGTCGTCCGTGAACACAGCGAGAAAAAGTTCGAGGGGCGCTTCGGTCCAAAACTGCCGCGTGTCAGCGATGGTTCGATGCTGTTCCTGCTCCATCTCATCAGCAAGCTCGAAACGCCGGAGCGTGGTGGCGGCCGAGCAGCCATCGTCCTGTCTGGTTCGCCGCTGTTCAACGGCAACGCCGGGCAGGGCGAATCCGAGATCAGGCGGTTTCTGCTGGAGAACGATTACGTCGAGGCTATCATCGCGCTGCCGACCGAGATCTTCTTCCGCACCGGGATCGGAACCTACATCTGGATCCTGTCGAACAAGAAGGACGGCGCTCGCCAGGGTAAGGTCCAACTCATCGACGCCACCTCGCTTTACACGCCCATGCGCAAGAGCGAGGGCAATAAGAAGCGTGCCATCAGCGGGGAGCAGACGCGGCAGATCGTCGACACGTATTCGGCGTTCGAACCCACAGAGATGTCGAAAATCTTCGACTACGACGAATTCGGATACCGACGCGTAAAGGTGCTCCGACCGCTCCGGATGAAGATCGTGATCACGGAGGATGGCTTCGACAGCCTCGACACCGACAAGGCGTGGAACAAGCTGTCCGATGCCCAAAAGGAAGCGTGGACTACCACCCTCATCGCGCATGCCGGTCAGGAACACGAATATGACTGGCTCGAATCCTCGCCAAGTCCGCCGCGAAGAAGAACGCTTCGCTCGGCAAGGTTGGAAAACCGCTCGTCAAGGCGTTCGTCGGCGCCTTCGGTGTGCGCGATCCCGATGCTGAACCCGTGAGGGACGGGAAGGGCAACATCGTTCCCGACGACGGTCTGACCGATTTCGAGAACGTGCCGCTCGGCACCTCAATTGAGGATTACATGGATAGCGAGGTGCTGCCTTGGGCAGACGATGCCTATGTCGATCAGAGCTACTGCGATGACCAGGACGAAGGTGTCGGGATCGTCGGATACGAGATCAATTTCAACCGCTACTTCTATCAGTATCAGCCGCCGCGCGATCTTGAAGAGATCGATGCTGATCTGAAGGCCGTCGAGGCAGATATCGCAGCGCTGTTGGACGAGGTGACGGAATGACGCTCGCTCCTTACGCCGACTATCAACCCGCTCCTGCGGGTTGGATCGGACAGATTCCAGCGCATTGGGACGTTGAGAGGATCAAGTTCAGCTTGTCCGAGAAAAGTAAGGTGATCGCTAGTGGGTTGCCCGCTGGAGCGATTAGCTATGGCCGGGTAGTTAAAAAGGATGGCGATAAAATTCTGCCGGAAACGCTCGCATCGTATCAAGAGGTTCGAGCCGGCGAATTTCTAATCAACCCCATCAACCTTAATTACGACTTGGTGAGCCTTCGCACAGCCTTGTCCGACATCGATGTGGTTGTCAGTCCCGCATACATTGTTCTGCGTGCTGATGAGGCCAAGTTGGATCCTCGTTACGGAAATTATCTGCTCCACATCTTCGATCTACGCCATATGAAAACCTTGGGTGCAGGTATCCGACAAACGATAGGATTTTCGGATATTGGAAATTGTCAGTGGGTGCTGCCACCGCTGGAAGAACAAAATGCGATAGCAGATTATCTCGAACGAAAATTGTCCCGCATCGATAGCCTCATCGATCGGAAGGCTAGATTCGTCGAATTGTTGGGTGAGAAAAAAACTGCCCTGATAAATTCGTCGGTAACCCAAGGTCTCGACCCAGCCGTTGTTCAACAGGAAACAGAAAGCCCTTGGCTGGGGCCGGTCGCAGCGCACTGGAGGGTAGTTCCCTTCTGGTCGCTCTTCTACCGTTCTAAGGTCACCGGCTTCAGCGACGAGCAGTTGCTATCTGTATATCGTGAGTTGGGTGTCGTGCCACGCGAAGGTCGAGATGATAATCACAACCGACCGTCGGAAGACCTCTCTTTATATCAACTAGTCGAACCAGGTGACTTGGTCATAAACAAGATGAAGGCTTGGCAGGGTTCTGTCGCCATTTCGGAATACCGTGGTCTGGTCAGTCCAGCCTATTTCGTTTTTAAGCCTCGGCACCAAGAATTTGGTAAATTTCTACACTTTCTTTTTCGTTCGAAGAGATATGTCACCGGATACCTCCAAATGTCTAAGGGCATTCGGGTTGGGCAATGGGATTTAGACCCATACGGCCACGGAAGAATGCGAGTGCCACTTCCAACTTTCGAGGAGCAGAAGGATATTGTAGCTCATATCGAAGTGGGCGTTAGGAAGATCGAGGGTCTTATCAAGAAAACAACGCGGAGCATTCAACTTCTGGACGAGCACCGCACCGCCCTCATCACCGCCGCCGTGACCGGCAAGATCGACGTCAGGAATGCCGCATGAGCGACCTTCACCACGAAAAGCACCTCGAAGCTTATATCGTCGACAAGCTCGACAAGCAGGGCTGGCTGGTCGGTGCCTCGTTCGAATACGATAAGGACTTCGCGCTCTACACCACCGACCTTGTCGATTGGATCCAGGAAACGCAGCCAACCAAGTGGGACAAGCTCGTCGCGCTCAACGCAGACAACGCACTCAAGGTGTTGAAGAACCGGCTCGACCAGGCGCTGGAGAAGCATGGGACCGTCCAGGTGCTGCGCCGAGGGTTCGACATCGCCGGTTGTGGTCACATAGATGTCAGCGAGGCGGCGCCAGAGGATCAGCGCAATCAGGACGTGGTCGCCCGATATGCGGCGAACCGCCTGCGCGTGGTCCCGCAGCTTCGATATCACCACAGCGCGGACTACGAGATCGACCTCGTTTTCTTCATCAACGGATTGCCGGTCGCCACGGTCGAGCTGAAGACCGATTTCGTCCAGTCGGCGGAAGCCGCCAAGCAGCAGTATCGCGAAGACCGGCTTCCGGTCGATCCGCGCACGAAACGCAAGGAGCCGTTGCTGACGTTCAAGCGTGGCGCGGTGGTGCACTTCGCGATGTCCGACAGCGTGATCTGGATGGCAACGAAGCTCGCTGGCGAGAACACCTTCTTCCTTCCGTTCAATCAGGGCAACGAGGGTCGCGCCGGAAACCCGCCGCGCAGCGATGGCGAATACCCAGTGGCCTATTTCTGGGAGGACATCCTCGATCGGGACGCCTGGCTGCGCATCTTCCATAGCTTCGTCTACGTCGAGAAGAAGGAAGTCGTCGATCTGAAGGGTAACTGGTCGACCAAGGAGACCCTTATCTTCCCGCGCTTCCATCAGTGGGCTGCGGTGAACAAGATGATCGCGGACGCCAAGGAGAACGGCCCCGGGCAGGCATACCTGTGTGAGCACAGTGCGGGATCGGGAAAGACATCAACGATCGCGTGGACGGCGCACGATCTCGTCAAGCTCCGCAAGGACGATGGCACGCCGATCTTCGATGCCGCCATCATCGTCACCGACCGCAACGTCCTGGATAGCCAGCTGCAGGACGCGGTGCAGCAGATCGACCACCAGACTGGCCTCATCGCAGCGATCGACCGCGACAAGAGCTCGAAGCCGAAGAGCCAGCAACTGACCGACGCCCTGCTCAAAGGGGTGCCGATCATCGTCGTGACGATCCAGACCTTCCCGTATGCGATGGAAGCGATCCTGACCGAAAAGTCGCTCAAGGAGAAGAACTTCGCGGTCATCATTGACGAGGCCCATACCTCGCAGACCGGCACAACCGCTTCGAAGCTCCAGGCAACGCTCGCGCTCAGTTCGAAGAAGGCGATGGACCAGATGACGGTTGAGGACCTGCTGACCGAGATTCAGAATTCCCGTTCCCGGCCGAAGAACATCTCGCAGTTCGCCTTCACCGCGACGCCCAAGCATTCCACGCTGATGCTATTTGGCAGGCCGGCCGACCCTTCGAAGCCAGCCTCCGACGAGAACAAGCCGGAGTCCTTCCACCGCTACTCGATGCGGCAGGCAATCGACGAGGGCTTCATAATGGATGTGCTGGAAGGCTACATTCCCTACAAGACTGCGTTCAACCTCGGCAAGGATATGGTCGACGCGAAGCGTGTCGACGGGAAGGCTGCAAAGCGCGCCTTGGCCAAGTGGATGTCGCTTCACCCGACGAACGTGACCCAGAAGGTCCAGTTCATCATGGAGCATTTCGCCAAGAACGTCGCAGACCTGCTGGAGGGCAAGGCGAAGGCAATGGTCGTGACGAGTTCTCGCGCCGCGACCGTTCGATACAAGAAGGCCTTCGACGCGTTCATCGAGAAGCATCCGCAATACGCAGACATCCATACGCTGGTCGCGTTCTCCGGCCAGCTGACCGGCAAGGAGGTCATGCACGCTGATGACACTCCGCAGTCCGCCGAGCCATTCATTGTCGATGAGGACGCAATCTTCAGCGAGGACACCATGAACCCGGCAATCAGGGGTCAAGACCTGCGGCACGCGTTCGATCGTCCTGAATACCGTGTCATGCTGGTCGCCAACAAGTTCCAGACTGGCTTCGATCAGCCGAAGCTCGTCGCAATGTATATCGACAAGAAGATCGCGAACGAGGTGGAGATCGTGCAGACGTTCTCGCGCCTCAACCGGATGTTCCCCGGCAAGGACCGCACCTTCGTCATCGACTTCGTGAACGATCCCGTCGCAGTGCGGGCGGCGTTTGCCCAATACGATGAAGGAGCGCGGATCGAGGAGATCCAGGATCTCAATGTCATCTACGAGATGCGGGATCAGCTCGACGAAGCCGGTATCTATAACGACGCCCATCTAGCGGCATTCAAGGATGCCCGCTTCCGAACCGCCCAGGCGATCACGGCTGATGAAGCCGCGCAGCACAAGGTCTTGTTCGCGGCTACCCAAGAGCCAACAGACACTTACAATGGGCTCCTGAAGGACAACCGGAAAGAGGTGCAGGCAGCAGAGGCGGAATACCAGAAGGCGAAGGAAAAAGGGGACGAAGACGGACAGAAAGCCGCCGACCATCGTCGCGAACTCGCCTCCACCCAGATCGGCAGCCTGACCGACTTCAAAGCGGGTCTTGCAAGGTTCGCCCGAACCTATGCCTACATTTCGCAACTCGTCGAACTCGGCGATCCGGAGCTGGAGAATTTCGCGACCTTCGCCAAGCTGCTGTCCAAAAGGCTTGATGGTGTGGCACCCGAAGCGGTCGATCTCCGCGGCATCACCCTGACCGGCTACGACATCAAGGATAGAGAAGATACCGGCGGTGGTCCCTTCGCTCCAGATGAGACCCCGGTTCTCAAGCCCGTGGGAGCAGGCGGATCGCCAGCACCCGGAAGCAAGCCGGTCTACCTCCAGGAGATCATCAAGCGGTTGAACAGCCTCTTCGGCGAGGCCGCGCCCCTTCGTGATCAGGCGCATTTCGTCAATCAGATCGCGTCGATCGCCCAAGAGAACGACATCGTGATGGCGCAGGTCAACCAGAGCGATAAGCAACTAGCCATGAAAGGGAATCTGCCCGGATCCGTTCAGAACGCAGTGGTCCGATCCCTTACATCCAATAAGAGCCTCGCTTCTCTTCTGTTAAAGGAAGATCGTCAGGCGATGGGGATCTTGACCAACATCATCTACGACATTCTGAAGTCCGGCGAGAAGCTGGATGTGGATGCGCTGGACGTCGAATGAGCAGGCGGAAGGGCAAAACCATGGATGCTGCCAATTCAACACGCTCTGCCTTGCAGGCCAACGCTACTTTTTGGACACGCGTCACCTGGTCGGCCGCTGCCGTTTCTCTGATTTCGATCGTATCGGTTCTCCTTCTCGGCTTCACTCTGCTCGATAGGAACCTGATCTTTGCCCTTGGCGCGTTGCTCGGCTTGGCGTTGCTCGTCGCGTTCTGGGTTGCCAGTCGTTCGAAATCCAGGCTTCAGCGTTTCATCTCAGCCGAGCAAGATATTGCTACAGCGATGGGATCGACCTCTTCCGCAGAAATCCGAAACATAGTTCATGATCTTCGGGACTCCGCGGAAACTGATCCAGCTATCCACGTCCTATATGCCGCTTCTAGTTCGCGAATTGGCCATCACTTCGAGCGTGTGCTGGAAGTAGAGGTCCGCAATGAACGCAGCCGGAGGATCCGGGAGCTCTGCGAGAACGCGCGAAAGATAGTTCTGCAACAGGTCGAACTACAGCGATCAGAATCGCCGGCGGTCAAGGCTGAGCGAACGATCAGTGATGCGATCAAGAATCTCGTCAAGCTCAAGGCCGATGCGGAGAAGCGATTGGACGAAGAGCGAGAAAGTCGGCGCCTCAAGTGGTGGTTCGACCTAACTCGCCCGGATTTCGAAGACGTCGAGGAGAAGATTGAGGAACTGAAGGCCGCCCGACAGAAGCTCATTGCTTCAGGCGACATCGCTAAGACCGAAAGCTACTTTCACGATCTTACTGACCGCGTCGAACGACGGACCCGCGAAATTGAGATAGAGGCTGTTGCCTGTATTCCGGCTGCTCCCAATGACAAGTTCGACGAACAGCGCATTGTGCAAGGGGCGCTCATGCTCTCGGCCTTATCGGTGCCAGTCTCAGCGTGGGGCGATATCAGTCAGGCTGGAAGCGTCTACGACAGCCTGCGCGAGGTCAACGGCAACTACGCCGATATGACCGATACCGAAATCTGGTTCGATACCTTGACCATGGCCGGCCCCGAACTTGCTGGCCTGGCCAATCTCACCAAAGGCGCGCTTTTCGAGGCCCACGTAGAATCCAGCTTCGGAGGGAAGCTTCACGAACACTTCAATCATCCCGACACAGACATCGTCATCGATGGCGTCGCCTATCAGATCAAGGCCACCGATAGCGCCAGCTATATTGATTCGGTCGCCGATGAGATCCCCGTCATCAGCACTTCTGAAGTCGCCAGTATCACTGGTTCACTCGATGGAGGATATTCCAATGAGGATCTGACCAATGTGGTCGATCTCGCGCTCGGAGGAACGGTGCTGGACATTAGCGATACAGCGCTGGATGCCGTGCTTACGGGTGTCGGCGGCGTAGGGATCTTCGCTATCCTGAGCGGGGCGCGCAGCGCATCTGCAAAGTATAAGGAGACCGGTGACGCGCTAGAGGCGCTGGCGGAAGGCCTCAGCACTGCAACGGTCCACACGGCGAGAACGACGGTAAACATGGCAGAGATGGCCACTAAGGGTGTGATAGGCGTCGCGACGTCTCGACCAGTCCGGTTCGCCGGTAGCCTGGTAGCATCACTGGCAACTAAGGGTGCGGCTAGATTCGATCGCTGGTTAGAAGACGAAGGACCGACGGAAATGACCGATGGCATATCGGCCAGTTCGCAGAGAGCATCTCGCGGTTCGCGCTGAACCTGTCGACAGGACAATCCCTTTGGCAACAGCGCTCGAAGAGGCAGGGCCAGCGTGGAGCCATCCATTATCGCGCAGCGCTGGACCTGCCATTGTGCAATGCTCACAAGTTAAGCCATGGACCCATCGCTTTGCGATGGGCTCGCTCGACATCTTGGTGGAAACGAGTTACAGGGCCACGAAGGATGAATTCTGTAGCGCGCTGATTTCTCTAGAAAATTGGTGAGTTACAGCGCTAGTTACAGTGTGGTGCCCGTGATTCCCGTTCTAAGGTGCGCACTCTAAATGACGCGTGCGTTTCTCATTGCGATTGTGATCGCAGCGGCCTTCTTCCTTTTCGGGTGGAAGGCCGCTTGGTTTCTGGCCCAGGATAATTGCCTCGATGCAGGTGGGCGCTGGGGCGGGCAGGAGTGCGAAGGTCTCCCGGTTACCGGCTGACGCCCTAGCCCAACTTCAGCGCCGTCAGCGCGTCGGCGAGCGGGCCGCTTGGCGCAAGGTCCTCGTCGCTCGCGATACCGGCCTGCTTTCGTGCTTCGTCGGCACCGGGACCTTCGCGATAGGGATCGATTGCAAGCGCGAGTGTTTGCGCGATCGCTTCGCCGAGGTCGAAAGTGTCGCCCTCATACTCGATTTCGTCCAAATCCTCGCTGTCGAGCTCTATTTCCTCGTCGGGGGCGTAGTCTGGCACTGATCCGGCGGGCACGAACCTCAGCGTTAGCGGCTCTTCGACGTCGTAATTCAGCTCTTCACCGGTGATCGCGCAAGGCTGTTCGATGCTTGCGAACAGCTTTCCATTGGCGAGCACGGCCTCGTCTTTGGTGCCGAACTCGACCTGCGCGGAAAGGCTGGGGATCGACGTGACTCCAAAACGGTCAGCCAGTGCGGAACGTTCGGCTTCGCTCGCCTCCACCACCATTGCTCCGGCGGGCAGGGCGCGGGGTTTGACCAGGCGGCTGAGTTCGGGCGCGCTCATGCCGCGATCTCCCCCGTGCGCAGTTTTTCGACGTCGGTGCGCTCCAGCCGCGCATGCAGCGCTGCGATGCGCTGCACCAGCGCCTCGGCTTCGTCGGGCTGGGCCATGGTGACATTGCGACGCACCGCCTCGACCAGCACTTTGGGATCGGTGCGCAAGCCTTCGCGATAGGCGCCGATGCGCCCGTTCAGGCTTTCCATCAGCGCGTTGATCTTTTTCCCCACGGTGGGATCGCCGATGCCGGCTTCGCGCATCTGGCCTTCCATGTCCTCGACGAACAGTTCGGTCAGCCGAGCGGTGCTGGCCTCCATGTCGCCTTCGTCTTCCAGCCGCAGCATGACCAGTGTCAACACCAGCGTAATCATATCGTAGCGTCCCTCGATGCTGTCGGCGACGCCGCACATGCGGTACCAGTCGGGATCGCGGGCTTCGGCCACGGTGCGATGCCACAGCCCGCGCCATTCCTCGCGCGGGTCGGTCTGGGTGCCGAAGAGGCGGGCGAATAAGGACACGTTTCTACTCCGTTCAGCGGCAATACAGGCCGCGATCCCCAAGCGTCCCCCATTGCCGAGTTGCATGGGCAGACGCTTTCGGATTAAGGCGTTGCCCGAGCATATAGGCAGGGGGCCGCCCGCGGCCAAGCGCCTGCCGACAGACGGAGATTTGCTGTTCCCATGAACAGATCGAAAATTCTGGGTCTTGCCGTGATCGGCGCGGCGGCCATCGCCGTGAGCGGCTGCACCGCGATCCGCGAACCGCGCGGATATATCGTCGATGCAACATTGCTGCAGACGGTCCAGCCCGGGATCGACAACCAGCGCAGCGTCGAGGGCACGCTGGGCCGCCCGACTTTCGAAAGCCAATATGGCCAGCCCACCTGGTATTATGTGTCGAGCACGACCGGGCGGAAGCCTTTCGTCCGTCCGCGCATTCGGGAACATTCGGTCCTCGCGGTGAAATTCGACGAGGCGGGCAATGTCGTGTCGGCAGAGCAGACGGGTATCGACAAGGTCGTCTATCTCAGCCCCGATGGCGACGAAACGCCCACGCTGGGCCGCGAGCGGACCTTCCTCGAAGACCTGTTCGGCAATATCGGCGCGGTCGGCGCGCCGGGCGCTGCAGGCCCCGGATAATAAGGCCCGACACGCACGGCTTGATCCCGGCTTCGCGCGCCCCATATCGCGCGGCATGA
>MDTE01076591.1_pt1 | contig 17486 bp, 7 predicted proteins | sample 811231 | NCBI WGS metagenome assembly MDTE01 (sample SAMN05326651, study PRJNA326480) | marine metagenome | isolation source: seawater | place: Indian Ocean: Red Sea | collected 2010
ATCCATCGCGGTTCACATCAAAACCGTCCTCATCAGGGTCGTCGGTTTGGTCACTTGCGTTCAATGGATCGAAGTATGGGCAGACGTAACGTTGCGTTACCTCATCGAAACCGCCTGCACGATCGCACATCCATGCTTCAAATCCGTCCGGCATACCATCTCCGTCCGTGTCAGAGACACGAGGATCGAGGTACATACGGTCCCCGTTTTCGTCCAGTGTACCAGTGAGCCCTCGCGAAAAACCGGGGTCATTGCAGTTCGCAGGATACGGCCAACAGTACTCTTCGGTGTTGTTCAAACCGTCTCGGTCGGTATCAAAATTGGCGTCAGGAACGGTCGAGTTCAATCCCTCCATAGCAACGAAACGATCGTCCACTGAAGTGAAATTAATCCAGTCCTCAAAGATGGTCTCGTGCACGTCTGGAATACCATCTTCGTCTGTGTCAGTCGTTGGAGGTCCATCACCGAATGTATCATCCGGATGAACGTTCGAAACTGGAGAGATGACTGGGAACTGCGACATGAAGAGCAGCCCTGCAATCACAGCAAGTGAGGTGAGTAAAGTGGTCTGGCTCCTACGCAACACAATCACCTACGGCGTAACGCCCTATCCAAACTCCTTGTCTCCACGCTTATAGCAATGATGGAGCGTTGTTCATACACGGTTACGTTGTTGTGGTGTGAAAAAGGGAGATTTTCGCTCAATTCAAGCGGTGTATTCAATATCCGTCTGCACTCGCCTTGCTTCGATTCGAATGGGGATGTCAATCACACACCTTGGAACCGGCAGTCGTGGAAATGCCACGTTGCTGAGTTCAGGTTCGTCCCACATTCTCGTCGATCAGGGATTCAGTGGCGTCCAACTGGAGAAAAGACTCAACATGCTCGATGTATTCCCGGAAGACCTCGAAGCGATTGTCATAACACACCACCATGGCGATCATGGGGGAGGCGCACTTATTGCCCAGAAACGGTGGAAGGTTCCTGTCTACGCCAATCACCGGACCAGTGCAGAGCTCGGCTTACTACCTGAATTAACGCGGCCGTTCGAGGCGCTCGACGTCTTACCGTTCAACAACGGCATTTCCCTCTTGCCCGTTCCAGTCCCCCATTCAGGTGCTGACAATGTTGCCTTCGTGGCAAGCCATGGAGGAGAACGTTCAGCAATCATCACGGATTTGGGTAGTTGGACAGATGAGTTGGTGCATCATGTCAGAGGTTGCCAACATATCGCAGTTGAGGCAAACTATGACCGAAACAGACTGATGTCTGGACCCTACCCCTCTTCCCTAAAAGATCGAATCACTAGCCGAGGAGGACACTTGTCCAATCTGCAAACCGGTGAATTCCTCGCACAAGTATGCACGGATAAGACCAGGAGCATTACACTTACACACCTTTCTGAAATGAACAATGCACCGCATCTAGCCGAATCCACGGTTTTGTTTGAAATCGATGAAGTGTTTGAGGGCGACATCAACATTTCACTCCAAGATGGCCCTCAATTTTCGCACTTTATCGGTCGCCGAGATGGAGATGGATTCGCCACTAACGCCATTCAACGCATTCAACGAGAACTGCTGTAAAACAGCAACCTTGAGGTCAATGCCTAAATGCAGCCGAAGAACTACGGTGAACAAGGGGAGGTCAATATGCGTCGGCGCAGCACTGCAGAAGATGAGGATGCCGTGAGTGAAATCCTCGGCGTCATCATGATGCTTGCCATGGTCATCACCATCATGGGTGGCGTCTGGATTTTCCTCAATCCCTATCTGGTTGCGTTTCACGACAACACCAACTGGAACAGTGCTAGCAACATTGCCGACCGTATCGAAGACCGCATCGACGTTGTTGGCGATGCACCTGATGGAACTGGTACACGCCAAGCTTTGTCCTTGAAATCGTCCTCGATCAATCCTGCGAATCTCGTCGAAGAGTGGATGATTGCCGCTGATTTATCGCCGCTCGAGGTGGTGAGAGTGAACGAATTGAATGCAACATCGTTTGAATTTCTGGCTCTCAATGAATCTGTGACGAGCGTGATAGTACAAACCGTTCAGAACACAACTCAGTATACTGTATCACCGACGACCGAGTGGACAACGGTGGACCATAACATGGACAGCGAGACATACCTCATCATCGATTTCTACAATGCTGGAGGCGATCATGTCCACCGATGGTCACGCTTCGTCCTTTCAGGCCTGAGTGTAAACACAGCAATCGATGGAGGCATGAACCAAATAGCCTTGATAAATGATGCAAGGATTTCTCGAGATCCGACAACTTCGTGGGCCATCGAAGAGGCTCCAAAATTGCGTCTTGACACCTTGGTCGATGGCTCCACAAGACTCTCAATTGTTCTCACTGACGTCCGTTTGGGCAGTGCGCTTGGGAACGGACCAAACGTCGGATTCAAGGTCGAATCCCTTGGACCGATTCAATTGTTTACGGGGGAATCATACAACCTTCAAATCAAGGTCACCAACACACTCCACTCTGTCATCGACCCACAGTACCACGAGGCTTGGCTCAATGAGTACACCATTAGCCGAGCATCAGGAACGCTTGGTGAATTCGTTGGAATCACACCGTATCAACGAGCGAGTGGAAGCGATGGACTGACGGTGGAGACACAGGGCCTGCCCCTCTATCTCGAAATCGACGTACGACGATTGGCGGTGAACGCATGATGCAGATGCATCGTGACGAAGAGGCCGTATCGGCAGCTATTGCGACTGTCCTGTTATTCGGTGGAGTCATCTCCATCATCAGCCTGATGATGCTCACAATGATTCCAGTCATCGAAGAATTGGAAGGCAGTGTTGAACGACACGACATGTCAGCACAGATGACGCAATTCAATCATCAAACCACGACACTTTCTGAGCAAGGAATGCCTGGGGATGTGGTCACACAGGAATTTGTTCCAGTTGATGGCTCTCTCGCATGGGACATGATGCGCAGTGGCATGTGGTATTCCTCAACATGGCAGGAAGACCATTCATTCCGAATTCGAGACGTTCTTGACTTCGACGACAAACTCAAGGTGAAACATCCCGAATCGACAACTTCGACCGCCTGCTTTTCGGACTTAAGACTCGGACCGGACCGTCCGTACCACTACGACGCTCCTGAGTGGGCAGACGGGGTGATTCTTACGACTAAACCAGGATTGAGTTTCCCTCTCGGACCGATCGATGTGGACCTTATTCGTAACGATTTGGTCGAGGAGTCTGCTGAATTGTTCGTCGATGATGTTCAAGAATGGAGTCTTGATGATGCAGAATGGTCGATTGAATCAACCCAAGAACTCGTTGTTTATTGGATGCGAGATGGACAAGGAACAACTGAAGTTCGAGCAACAGATGCGAATGCGAACGGACTTGGACGTTCCTGGGCCTTACCACTACCTGCGGGCAATGTTCAGTTGAACATCGTTTCACAGGAGGTCATGATGGTACACGGGAACGGGGCGTTTGGTGATTTTACCGAGGTGGCTCTTCCATCAGATCTCGTTGGTGTTCGAACAAGTTGGAGCAAGACCATGACCATCGATGCAGCACAAGTCGTCCACATCACCACGACGACCGATGCCCAGTTGATGGTTACAATCGATGGTGAAGGTGCGACAACGTGGAAGAGTCTAACCGGTTCAATCCATGGTACATCTTTTGTTCCTCCAACTCAGGAAGGCTACGTTCTCCTCTCGAACCCAAATGAGGAACCTGCAACTGTGACATGGCGTGGGTCTGGTGTAACCATTGATGAGTTGAGCAGTTACAGTGTCGCATGGCCCCCTGCTGACCTCGATGGTGCTAGCATGATGCAAAGTGATCGACCAATCTCAGTTGTATGGAGTGGAGCATCGTCGCCAGTGGGCGTGTACCAAATGGGAGCGGTTGATACCGGAATGGAATCTGGATTACGTGTTCATTCAAACACTTCGAACACGTTCAGTCTCGAGCTGAAGAGCAATGGAGATCAATCGATAGTGAATATCTCAACGCTTACCACAAACGAGACCATACTGAATCAGAGTGAATCGTTGATCGTTTCCGTCGATAATCAGCAAATCATCGTTGAAACCGAAGAAGGTCACGGCGTCTATGCATTCGCCGATCACGGAGCGATTGGATTTCACGACTCCATCCATGAGGGAGCAAGGCGCTGTGTCTCCATCGATGTCACTGCATCCGGTTGGGTTGACTTGACCATGCCATGGACGAGCATGGGTGGACGCAGCATCGCCGACTTGCAAGAAGCATGGAAAACGGGCGATTATCCTGCAAGTTTTCACATCGAACTCTATGGCCTTATCGTGGAGGAACCTTACACACCAATCGGTAGTGCTTGGGTCATGCAGATTTCACGATTCGTCTATGAGTTTGAATCCTCTGTTACAGGAATGGAGGTTGCTATGAGCGGAGGAGCCGTCCTGACGAATCACCCCGAATACAAACCGACCGTCCTGGTAGCACCTGCTGACCGAGGTGGACCAGGCCCACGTTTCGCTGCAACAATTCCAGCGCTCCACCCGACCAGCGATTCTGCTGTGGGTGGAGGTGTGCTTGCTATGGAGGTGACGTTGACAAAGCGAACATCGCTTGCAAGTGATGTTGCCTATGAGGTCCGTCGTGGTTGGGCTGAACCCTATGGAGGAGCGATTGCCGCATCCTCCACCCAAGGCCTCGAGGCCAGTGAAGATTGGACCATCTACCCTGGACGATTGGATCTTCTCGCCGACTATGTGGGCTGGGTCCCAGACCCTGGTTTTGGAACTGTAGAATCCGTTTGGCATACGGCTGGGGAACCCATCCAATTCTCACTGCAAATCTCCTCACTTGACGCACATGTTTCGGAGGTGATTGGTTGAAGTCAGTTTCCTTGCAAGAAAACCGTGAAGCGGCCGCTACCGAACTTGGATATGTGTTTACTTTCTTGCTCGGTGTTTTGCTCCTTACCATGTTCAGTTTGTGGATTTATGACATTGAAACTGCGACACGAGAACGCTGGAACGAGGAAGCCATTGATGCTAACATGAACGATTTGTCCGCTGCTATTGAGCGTACGGATGTTGCGAGTCGAATAGACAATTCATCCTATGCAGAGCGCGTCTATTGGAGAGCCACGGAAGCCGACGAATCGCAATTCACGTTGGAATTAACGGATACATCATTGATTCTTTACGATGAGCAAGGTGAATTGGGAACCGAACGTTCGTTGTCCGGCACTGCATCTGCACCACACAGTGGCCTGATTAATCTCGCAGGTGTTGAATCCATATGGGTGGTTTATCACAACGGAATTATTTCTATTGAACTCGATCGGCCCATGTTCTAACGGCCCATAATGGCTGAATGAACTTGTGATTGAACTTCTCGCATACGTGTCCTTGCACCCAATTCACGGAAGACAGCCAATGCTCTCTGGAGATATTCCATTCGACGCTGTCGGTCGGGTGCTACGCCTCCAAGCTTAGAGAGCAACTCACCAATTTGCATTCGAAGATCGTTGGCCTCCGCAATGATGAGAGCTTCTCGATAACGTTCGAGTGCTTCTTCACTTCGACCACTATCTTCAAGCACTTCACCAAGGAGAATCATCAGTTCGACCATGGAAATGGGATCGCCAACATCCGACATGATGTTCAACGATTCCGTATAATGATGCATCGATGTTTCAGCATCATTCATCTTAGCATGATAGCGTCCAAGCAACGCTTGTGCTCTTGCATGAGCGAGTAAATCATCGGCCTTATCGGTCCGCTCAAACACTTCAAACGCATGCTTTCTTGCGCGTTCAACTTCCCCAAGATCCAACAAGGCACGTCCAAGAATAATCTGTGCACTGAGAAGTGTCTCATCACTGCTGATGATCGCTTCAACTTCGGAATATGCTTCCAAGGCTTTGGCACGGTCGTTCTTTCTTCGGTACAAATACCCCATGTTATTGTAGGTACGTGCAGCACCTTTCGCATCACCAAGTTCAACTTGCACCTCGAGAGCCTCTTTGTGCGATGAGAGAGCCTTGTCGGTCTGCCCTTGCTTCATGGCAATGTCTGCTTGTGAACCAAGAATCTCAGAGTAAACAACCGGAAGGTTGGCTTCCTTAGCAGCCTTGCTTGCGGTCTCGAAGATGGATGATGCTTGCTCAAATCGTCCAAGCATCAGGAGAATGTCGCCCTGAAGTTGCATCATTGGAGCCATCAAGGATGCTTCAAGACGGTCGATTGTAACGCTTTCAATAAGACTGAGCAACTCAAGATGACCTTGTGAAACGAGTTGACGACCGAATTCAACGATCTTTTCAATCGCTTCCTGTTGTCGTTCAGAAGCGAGTTCGTGATAGATTTGCTCCAAGGTTGTTTCAGAAGACTTGCTCAATTTGCTGTAGTAGGATGCGCAGGTACTGTGGACAGATTGTTTGGTTTGTTCATCAATACTTCGAACAAGGAACTCTCGAATTAAGTCGTGGACATCGTAAACGTCGGTATCAACCTGACGTGCGAGTCCTTGTTCGACAAGGCTTCCGAGGACATCAATGTCCAACTCGTGTGCGAGTAAAGCATCGAGAGAAACGGATTCTCTGAAGATGGACAATACAGTCAAAACACGCTTCTGCTCAGCAGAGAGTTTCGAGAAGATTTCCTTCGTGACGTAATGTTCGAGCGTATCGTGGAAAGCGCCTGCTGATGCGCCGCGATTGATCAATTCCAGAACGAGGGGGTGACCTCTCGACAAACCGTGAATGTGCAGCCATTGTTCGGTGGATAAATCTTCGAAACCTGTGAGGAGATTCCTTGCTGAATCAGAATCAAGTCCGTCGAGTGGCAAGACAAGACTCGTGATGCGACCTTCAGCATCCTTGGTTGGAACAACCGGTTTGAACGAGCGAGAAAAGATGACGAGTCCAATGGATTCCTCACTGCCAAGCAAACCGAGCGTCATTGATTGAATGGTTTGGAAAAGGATGGCATCCGAAACCTTGTGGAAGTCATCAATCACGATGAGCGTTGGTGTGTTCTCAAGCGAATCAATGAGAATTCGTGCAGCATCATCCGGTTTCGGTACGGGTGTTGCTGCCAAATAATCAGCAAACGATGAATCGCCAATATTGAGCAACCATTCAGCTAACGATTCAAACAAGGCACGAGATCCTTCCCAATCCTGACAACGATGGTACAACAAATTTCTTCGATGCATGAAGCGTTCAATCAACTTTGCAGCAATTGTAGTTTTACCAATCCCTGCAATACCTGGAATCATCAACGTGGTCGCACGTGCATCCAACAGGTTTACCATGTTGTCGAGTTCTTTTTCTCGGCCATAGAAATGTCGCAATCTTGGAAGATCGCCAAGAGAGGTGACAAGTTGCTTTTCGACTTGCTTTGATAGATCGCGCTCGATGAGATCCTCCGAAAGAGAACGAGCATCAAGGATGAGGTTGTCATCAAGATAGCGTATGATATCAACCGGTCGCATCGTGAACGGCAAGACCTCGTGGGCAGCACCGAGTGATGTCGAGATTGTTTCACCATCGACGTTGATGCAACGAAATTGAAATTCGCGAAGGCGCCCCCAAGTTTCTTCAGCGGCAACAATCCCCGCATCTGTCAAAAAGTAGGCCTTGCGTTTTCGGCTAACACCTTGGACGTGTGCTTGCCGTTCAACGAGAAGACCTTGGTCTCTTAGACCGGAAATAGCACGTGGTACGTTGGATCGTGCGATTGCTACGGCATTGGCAATGCCCATTTGGGAGAGGGCGAAGGGGACTTCGACCTTCTCCTTGAAATCGGCATAGTCGAGAAGATGCAACAGCACCTTCTCCTGCACGCCAGGTTTTGCAATCATCGCCTCACCTCTCACTGGGAAGGTGGTTGGTAATTTGGATCAGGAACCCACTGGTTGGTCTCTTGGTCCCAAAGCCATCCTGGGTGCTGAGCAGAGGACTGTGGCTGAGCTGATTGTATTGGAACAGCAGCAGGTTGTTGTTCAGGAATCTGAGCAGCCTCTTTTCGTCCCCAAGCATATGGGTCTTCCTTCTCCTGTGTTTCTTCGGATGCGGCAAAGCCTTCTTCCTCAATATCTTCGAATTCGATGAAGAAGTAGCCCACACCACCGAGGAGAATCAAGGCACCAATGACGATACCAACGATGAGGAACAGGTTTGATCCTTCATCGGCATCACCGACAACGACGCTAAAGGTTTCAGGTTCAGAACTGCCACCGAAGGTTTGTCCATCCATGAGGAACTTGAGATCGTTCGATGCGTCGTTCATGTCTTGGAGCGTGAGTGCCATCGTCCATGTACCGGTTTCACCAACAACAACTGTCTTGATGAGTGTTTCAGAAGCGGCTGAACGAGCTTCAATTCGGGCACCTGGCAAACCTGTCCCACTGAAATTCGCTGTGCTCGTAGCAGTGACTGTACCGGTCGGATTGTCTCGCTCGACACCGAATTCGATCGCTTGAACAAAGAAGGTTACATCACGAGACAATGCAGATTCATCCGAGGTATCGCGCACGACGAATCGAACGTTTTCGATGGTCCACGTCGTGATGTCTTCATTTGATTGAGAAATCGCAGGGTCGTATCGAGCGAACCCTTCGCTATCGATGGTGATGAAGTATGGATGAGAGTCATCGCTCGGATCGGTCTGATCATCCAAGAAATCGATGCTTAGTTGTTCAAACGATGAATCCGGGTCGGTGAAGTATTGCTTCAAATCAAGTACGGCGCCTCCACCACATTGATTCTCGGATGTTGAGCCAACGACACAGAAGATTGTGACCTGATTCGGCCACGCTGTTGAATTGAACTGTGGTGGAATATTGTTGGCATCACTTGGCTTCGAAATCGTGATTCGAACAACGTCTTCAATCGAATAATCTTCACCATCGTAGGCTTTGACTCGAATCTCGTATTGACGCTCGTGAATCAACTTGCTTGTGTCCCAAACAGCAGACCAGGAATATCCTGGTCCGCTTTGTTGGAAGGTCGTAACCGGTCCCGGTCCATTCGAAAGAATCAATCCGCTTGCGAGGTCGAGGATTTCAATCTCGACACGCGTGATGGTTCCGTCCGCTCCATCGCTTGCGAATCCAAGTAGCGTGGTCGTCTCTTCAGCCTGCACAGGTTGTGTACCATCCGGTTCGAGGAGATCAACGATTGGGATGATGTTGTCGTTCAGAACCATAACAGTCCGTGTCGAAATCACACACGTTCCTTGCACGTCGTCACAGAAATCGCTGTCACTCGCCCAAACTTCGAACGTGTACTCTCCGGTTTCAAGCTCCTCAAAGTTCCATTCATAAGCCCATGCAACTGAACCATCGATGGCAAAGTGTGAGGCGTAACCGTTCGGACCTGAAACGTCGAACCAGATGTCTTGAATGTCGGATCCCCACGTACCTGCGTACGGGTCGGATGCCGTTCCAGTGAAGAGAATCTTTCCGTTGGAATGCGTCGAACCATCCAATGGCTCGTTGAGGTAAAGTGTCGGTGGAACAAGATTCAACTTGAACTTACGGACTTCAATCGGAGAGTAGTCCAAACCGTCGTAGGAACGAATTCTGAAAGTGACGTCACTTTCACCGTCAGGGTGAGCAGACAAGTCCCAATCAAACGACCATGTCTTGAACGGGTGGTTTTCTTTGGTCAATTCGCCGTTTGCTCCAGACGTATCGACGGCATAGTACCAATCGGTGCTACCTGGAGGCTGGATTTCAACTCGCTCAATCAGTCCGAATTGTCGGTCATAAGCGATGACATCAAGTGGATACGGGCCAGACTGACCATCCCAAGCCGTTCCTGTAATGACAGCGTTGATGGCAAAAGAATCACCATCGTATTGTTCGACGGTGACACTGGGGCGTTCGTTGTCAAGGCTGATGATGTCGTCGATTGATCCGCTCAGGACGAAATCGAAGTTCTTCTTGCCCTTACCAAACTTGTACGCTTCGACGATGTAAAACGGTAATTCTCGGCCGTTTGCACAGTCTGGGTCATCGGCATCGACGAAGGTATCTCCATCGTTATCGTAACCATCTGAGCAGGTGTCCTCATCGAGAACTTCTGGATTGCTTGGGTCAGTTCCAGGTACGGTAACAGCGGTTTCACCTACGAGGTGGTTCCAGTTTCGATCAAGCAAGAAATCAGAAGGCAGAGAAACTTGTTGCGTGAATCCGAAACTGTCGGTTGTGAGTTCGTAAAGAGGCAGGCCAGTTGCATCTTTGATGATGACCGTTGCTCCTGCAACGTTGCTGTTCTTGGCCTTCACTTGGTACCGAACCAATTCACCTTGGCGAACTTGCGAACCCCATGCTGAGTTTTGGTTTTGAACGTGGACCTTCGAAGCATCGAAGTTTTGCAAATCTGCGAACGAGAAGACAGTGGAGTTGTTCACCAATTCAATGGCGAGAGGCATATCTCGAGGTGGTACTGCAGCGGTGTCTGGAAGTAGGAGACATTCCGACTGAACGTACGGACACTCAGCACCGAGCCACTGGAGCATGACCGGGAATGAATAGCCACCTGCAGCATCAGGGATGTATTCGGATTGAACCGTTACACGAGATTCAGAGATGTTGTAGACCTGTGTAGCATTGGTCCATGTGTTACCAGAGAAGTAACCAATCGAACCGTACTTCTGTCCGTATTGATTGTCAAAGTGCGTGATGTTAGCAGCAAATTGACCTGCTTCGATGGTATTGCGTTGAACATTGACGATCGAACCCTTGATTCGAAGACCATCACCTGCGTTGTTGGTAACGGTGTTGTCGACGATGGTTGCAGAAGATGTGAACACGTGGATAGCTGGGCAATTAAAATCGCCACCGTACATCCAAACGGAGTTGCATGTTCCAGAGTTGTTGGAGATGATGTTGTTTGCAATGTATGCACGGTTTGGTGATGGACCCGGGTAGTTGCTACCAGAGTCTCGGTAGTGGTATTCCCCGATTTGAATGGGTTCCTTCGCAGTATCTTGTACAGTGTTGTTCTCAATTGCAACTTCAGATTGACCGTAGACCCAGAATCCGTTGTAACCAGTGATTGGACCTATAGTGTTGCGATGAGCGTTAAGCGTCGAATCACGGATACCAAATCCAGACCCACTCGATGCACCGGAAATGGTGTTGTCTGTTGCTGTAACAATTGCACCATCGTAGGCGGTGATACCCGCGCCCTCGCCTGTGGTGATGACGTTGTTATCGAGGTAAAGGGTGTGAGCAAAGTTGCCTGTTGTCTTGTAGGAGTTGGTGTCAATCGCATTGCAGAGAACGTTGATGGTACTGTTGCCAAGTGATCCGGATGACCCCTTGAAGAATGCGCCGTAAGCGTTGTCCTTGATGTCGAGATTGTCCATCGAAACATAGGACGACTCAGCGTAGATGAGGACACGTCCTCCACCTTGATTACCACACTGTGCTTGGGTGTTTCCAGTGAAGGTCGAGCCAGTGATGGTTAGCGCAGAGAGGATACCTGCACCTGCTTCATAGGCACGAACTGCTGCTGCATCGTATCCACGACCGTCGTCACCAAGGGTGAACGTTGAATCTCGGATCGTTGGTGCTGCGAAATCTAGCGCAATGATGTTTGATGTATTGATGTTCGAGAAGGCGAGGTTGTCGACAACGGTAGAGGAACCATCGAAGACGAGTGCACCGTATTGAACAGCTTGCAGAGTTTGAACATAGATTGGGTAACCGTATGCGTTGTTGAAGGAAACGTGGGACATACCAGTCGATGCTTGGTTGATTGTGCTGCGAATAATAACTCCAGAACCGCACGCAGCATCGGAGTTGGTCAAGAGTTGGTTGCCCTGTTGGTAACATCGTCCAGTGACGCTGTAGTCGGATGGTGTTGCCCACTCAAAGCGAACTTGTGAGGAAGCGCTTCCCTGAGTTGCACCACATGACGCAGAACCTGCGCAGATAGCACCCTCAACATCGATAAAGACTCCAGCAGGAATGTTGATCGTCGTTCCTGCTTGGATAACGAGTTTGGCACCCTCGGCAACGGTAACGTCACCTGTGAGCGTGTGTGTGCCACTCCATGTCTCGGTTGTGACGATTGTTCCGGATGCAGTTTCGTTCACTGCACTTGCGGTCGGTACAGTAACCAAACCGATCATCAACGATGTGAGAAGGAGCCCCACTAGTCCTACACTTTTTCCAACATTTGCAAATTGCATGTTCATTCCTCTAATTCACTGGAAGGACTGAACGAATATAATACTGCGCCCCATTTGACACTTGCAAAAATATCAATATCGTTCTAAAGTATCATAATTTATTCTTTAAAAGTATCAAATAGAAAAAAAAGTATCACTGTAGTGATGCGCTCAGCAGGCGGTTTCATCAGGGATTTGACCCAGCCACGCACTTGCTTTCAACTGACCATACCCTTGTTTTGAATCGTGTTCGGAATCGGAATTCATCGAATCTGCTAATGCACGTTTCACAAGTTCAATGCATGCTGTTGATGATTGTCCATTCGGTTTGAGTTCGGGGTGAGCCTCTAGGATCAATGCCAAAGCACCTGCAACAAACACCGTCGCGTCAGACGTACCACTCGAGGTGTACCATTGGTTATCCATGCCAGTCGATAGAATGTCAACACCTGGTGCAGTCAATTCGGGCTTTTGATTTGGATAAACACGGACGTTACCATCCGTGTCAACGGATTCACCCATGGACGATTGACTCCATACGTTGCCTGCTCGATCTGAAGCCCCTACTGTAATGACGAGGTTGACATTGCCTGGTGCACTTACGAATCCATCATCACCGGAACCTCCATCGTTACCAGCGGCAGCGACAACGAAGATTCCCTCATCAATGGCTTGCCTGGTTGCAGAAACAGCAGGGCCTTCACGAGATGCTGATTGGTCCTGTGCGCCACCCAAAGAGAGCGAGATAATGTCAGCTTCAAAATCAAAAATACACCAACGAATCGCATCAGCCACACGTGTTTCTGAACCAGTATTGTTCTCTCCATTTGCACTCAACGCTGCTGCCATACCCAATGTTACATTGGGTGCAATTCCTTGTTGGAAATCGGTTGACAGCAAGATTCCCGCCATGAGGGTACCATGAGCGATGGAACCATAATCCGTGGGTGTTGCAGAATTTCCAACAAAATCCTCGTACACTACATCTGCATCCTCGAGGGAAGTGTGTGACAGTGATACACCCGTATCGACCATACAAACACGAACGCCTTCACCAGTGAGACCGGTCGCTTGTAAATCCCGAATCTCTGAATCTTCGAAAGCCCATTCTGAAGTCGGCGGAGGTAATTGAAGCAAGAGGAGATCTGACTGCCACAGCACCACGATGATACCCATAAACAGGGCAATGACAAGACCTGATGCAAGCGAAAAGACCCGTCGGGTCCTGAATGCTACCGTATCTGGGAGCACTGGAGCCCAACCGGTCACTTCTGCTCGCCACTGGCCTTCATGACCTGAGGTCGAGGGATCAACAGCGGAGAGAATCTTCGGCTCCCCGGGTTCGGGAAGCAGTTCAACTCCACGCAATTCTTCCATGTCCTTCCCACCGAAATGGGCGGTTCTCGTGTATCAAGCCTTGTCTTCGAACGAATCAGAATCGTCCACCAGCACCACGGACTCGAGACGACGCCTTGAATCCAAAGTACAGGATGATGAAGGTCAATGCAATGATGACAACGATGACGATTGGGTTGGATGTTTCTTCCGAACCCTGCACGAGGTACTCAATGCTAAAGTCGTCATCGACATTGTTGGTCGCATAATTGGCATCATCGCCGAGGATTTCTGCACGCACATCGTATCGTGTGATACCTTGACTCGCCGTCGGCAAGACAAATTCGAAGTCAGTTGATCCTTCAGCAGGAACGCTGAGTGTCATGTTCATTTCGGACAATCCACTGCTGTCGACATAAATGGTCACTTGTTGGACAGGTCGTAGACCGCTGTTCTCAATGACGATGACGAGGGTGTTTGGATCGACGTCGGCAAAGTTATTGCTTCGAGACTTGGACAAATCTTGATTCCAGTTCAATACGCTTCGAGCAGATTCAACAATAATCTCAACATCTTCCTGTGTGACACCGTCCTCGCTTGTGATTCGAACAGTGACGGTGACTTCACCATCATCGAAGGAAGGTGCACCCGTTACAGAGAATGCAAGGTCACGCATGTTGTCCTTGGCGATCGTTGTGACGCCGTTCATTGGAGTGACCGTCCAACCATCTGGCAGGTTGGTAAGTACTTCGTACGTGAAGGAGTCATCACCGTTACCGTTGTTGTTGATGGTCAAGGACGCAGTGGTTGTACCACCGGGTGCAACACCAACCGTGGATGTGACATCCGTCGTGTTGAATCCGTACGTCTGAGGAACTTCGACATTGAGCGAAACTTCCGTCATATCTCCACTGTCTGCAGAGAATCGGATGTTGATGTCATGTCCGTTTTCAAGCCACCATGCAGTTTCAACAGATGGGAGAACGATTCGTGCACGCAGCGTCGCTTCAAGCGTTGCGTTCTCTGCAACATCACCAATACCAAGCTGTACGTTGGATGTGCTGACCCAGTCAGAGCCGTTATAGAATTCAACAGTCCAGTCGTCTTGGTCAGGCGATACGGTCACAGTACCAGTTACTTCGAACGGATCGGAAATCTCAGTACCGCCGTATACTGCAAGGACATCAAACTCAATGGCAGTGTAGTTTGCATCATCGCTAGCATTCACAACAGCGAGCAAGTCACGGTTCTCATCGCCGAGTACAGTCGCTCCCGTAACCGAGTCGATGGTGAGCAGCAGATCGCTGTTTGTCTTTCGATTGTAGGAAAGCATGACCGCAGTTCGACCTTCATCACCGTTGTCAATCGAGACACCGGCGGTGTAGTTCATCGTCAAGTCGCGCTGAACGGTTGAGAATTCGGAGTTGAAGGTCGCTGCTTCAGCTGGGAGGAGGACTTCGAGTGTACCATCGGATTCCAATGGCAGGGCCCAAACACGCCCATCTCCAAGATCGACTTCGACATCAACGACATCTGCAACAGGTGATGAAGCATCGTCTGTACCAGCATTGTAGGTCTGCAGGTTGAACGAAGTGAATTCGGTTGATACATCAACCCAACCACCCTTGCTCATGACAAGTTCAATTGATCCACCGTTCTGTACCTCTGCCTCGAGCAGGCCGACAGCTACGCCACCGCCGTTGAACGGTGCATCGTCTTCGTAAACAACAACAACCCATTGACCGGGTTCAACAACTGCTGTAAAGGAGAGCGTCTCGTCAGCGAGCACTCCAGCTACTTCAACAGCATCCTGTTGGTTCTCTGAGGTTCCATACAGTGTGATGGTTGCACCATCCAATCGAGAAGCGTCAAGAACATCGGTAATTGAACCTGTTACGGTGACTTCTGCTGCTGACATTTCGATATCCTGTGAAACCGGTTCGTTGTCGACGACATACATTCCTGTGTCATTGTCGTCGTACGAAACAACACCAAATCCGTCCTTTGCCACGGTTACAGAATAGCTTTCGAGGATTGGCACATAGATTCGCCAAACACCGTCTGCGTCTGTTGTCACGACAGTGTCAATGCTGCCACCTTGAATGGTAACATCTGCACCCTCAACGCCTTCGTTGCCATCTGCAATGTCATCTTCATCGGTATCCCAGTATGCCTTTCCACCAATTTCGACTTCCAGTGCTGCATACACAACATCTAGCGAGGTGTTTGCATCGATCAAGACCGGAGCATCGGATGTATCGAGCGTCCAGTAGCGCTGTGCTGCGGACTCGTTCATGTAGAGACTCCAGGTTCCTGGCATCAACAATTGCGTAGCGTTTCCATCAGCATCAGTTGGATTCATGGTGATGTTACCAAAGCCATCATGACTGACGAGAACGACCTTCTTTCCTGAGAGTTCAGATTCTGTACCTGCTTCGATCAAGGTGAGCGAGACTTCAACAGCCTCGACAAGCGATAGAGCGAGTTCGGTACGAACACTGGAATCGTCTCCAATAGTGATCGGCATACGCAGTGATTCTGTGACACCGTCTCCGTTGAGAAGTGGTGCAACAACGACAATGTAATCGCCGCTCTCAACATAGGTAGCGAATGTTCCGTTTTCATCAACATTGATTGGAACGTAATCTGAACCATCTGGTGTCGAGAGCAAGAAGTTCTCAACCATTGCAGAGCCATTGGTCCATGTGATGGTTCCGTTCATGCGCCATGCATCAACGATTGGAACGAGAACTGGTTCTTCAGGACCAGTCAATCCAATTGGAATAATGTCCAACACACCATTGACTTCGAGGCTTGCATCACTTGCGTTTTCGTCGGATGCGTCCAAGTTGTTGGTCGAAATGGCGTAGATACCCGGACTGAGGACAACCTCAACAATTCCGTCTTCGCTGTAGTCGTCTGAAGTGATGTTCACACCTTCGCCGACCTCTGAGACAGGAATCAACTGTATATCAGGGCGAATCGCCGTTCCATTTTCGAAGACGCCATCACCCAAGTCGGTAAAGACATTCAGCGTTACAGTACTGTTTTCAGGGTTGGTGATCAAACTCACAGGTTCTGGGTTCATTCCGTCCTGAACGCTAACAAGGTAATCTGCTACGGATGCGGCATTGTACTCCGCAGCTGGGATGCTGAAACTCCATGTTCCATCGAGTAGTTGCATGTTGAACAGTCCTGCTTCATCAGAGGACGTGGTCCACACGACGCCATCCTCACCCTGAGCATGGATTTCGACAGGCTCATAGTTCGGAATGTCTTGATTCCAGTTGGTTTCGTTATTGAACAGATAAATTGCACCAACAACATCAACGGTTGGCTCAAGGATCAAAGCATCCAACTCAGCCATGCCTTCGGATACAACAACCAAGGAACCAACAGCGAAGCTCGAGACTGAACTTTGCGCATTGAGGTTGAAGGTCATACCAGCAGGCAAGCGTTGACTGAACTCACCGAATTGATCGGTGACCGTCGTGAACTCCAATCCATTGCCGTGGAAGGTAACTGGGACTGAACTTGCGTTCTCGTACAGTTTCTCTTCTGCAGGGAGTGCAAGCCACTCTTCGTATGTAAATCCAGCAGTGTTCGGAGCGTCAATGGATCCGTTGACCCAAACCGAAGTCGAGTAGGTGAAGTCCAATGTCAAATCTGAATCCTCGACCTTGATTTCTTCAATCAAGATGTAGTCTTCATCGCTGTTATCGCTGACAGACCATTCACCAACAGGGAGTTCGACGTAAACAACACCGTTCTCATCGGAAACAACATCCATCGGCAACAAGCCAAGTGGATCGGTGAAGTTGACTTCTCGACCTGCAACATCGAATCCTTCTGGGCCGTTCAATGTGATGGTCAGGTCATACATTTCCGGAACACCGATATCAAAGGTGAAGTTCATTGGCTCATCGAAGACCTGCATGGTCTGGTTGAGTTCGTAGAATCCATCGTTATCAAGATC
>MDTE01122322.1_pt1 | contig 17486 bp, 15 predicted proteins | sample 811231 | NCBI WGS metagenome assembly MDTE01 (sample SAMN05326651, study PRJNA326480) | marine metagenome | isolation source: seawater | place: Indian Ocean: Red Sea | collected 2010
ATCTAAGAATAAATTTATATATGTATTATGAAGTGTGTACGACAAATTTTGGTAACCTTAACCGTCCACACTTCTCTTCTTAAATTTTCACAAATAAAATAGCTAATCGGGTAAAAAAGCCCGATAAATATAACTTTTTTGAGTTAAGTGGGATGCTTATATGCTAAAAAATTTATAAATCAAGTTATTAGATGTAAAAATATATGCTAAAAAAACCTGAATAAACAACGTTTTTTCGATGAAAATTAAAATTTTAAAAAGTAATCTTTATAATAAATTTAAAGAATTTCGTTTATTTTTTGCTCTAGTTTTATTAACAACTTTAACAGTAATAATCATTACTTATCATAATAAATTCAAATCAGAACAAATAAACAGTTTAATAAATATTTCGCAAAATATATATTTAAATAAAACAATAAAATCAATTTCTAAATCTTTAAACCCGCGATTTGAAACAATAAACTACTCTATTAATGCTGGTGAAACTTTAGAACAAATCTTAAATCAAATTAAAATAGAAAAAAAAGAAAAAAAAAAATTTCTAAATTATATAATAAGCAATAAAATTAAATTTAGTCTTTACCAAAACCAAAAAATTATTTTTGAAGTAGATAATTTAAATCAAAGAAAATTAAAAAAATTAATTATTCCAATAAATAAAAAAAAGGATTTAGTTATATACTCTAACGAACAAAACAAATTTAGTTATACTGAATTAAACAAAGTTTTAAAATTAGATAGAATTTATAAGGAAAATATAATTAAAAATAGTTTATATAAATCTGCGATTGAAAAGAAAATTAACCCAAATATTATTATACAGTTTGCTCAAATATACGGTTTTGAAGTAGATTTTCAAAGAGATATCAGAAAGAATGATAGTTTTCAAATTGTATACGAAGAGTATAAAAATGAAAAAAACATCACTGCAGACTTTGGAAATATTTTGTATGCTAATTTAATTTTACAGGGAAAGAGTATAGAGCTATATCACTTTAGTTCTAAAAAACATAAAATAAATGATCATTTTGATACAAGGGGACAAAGTATAAAAAAAACCTTAATGAAAACACCTATAAATGGTGCAAGACTATCATCAAGTTATGGGATGCGTAAACATCCAATACTTGGATATAATAAAATGCATCAAGGAACTGATTTTGCGGCACCGAAGGGAACGCCTATCATGGCATCAGGAAGCGGTGTCGTTAAAAAGGCAGGTTGGTGTGGTGGCGGAGGAAATTGTGTTAAAATAAGACATAACAGTACTTATAGCACAGTTTATGCTCATATGTCGAAATTTGCGAGAGGAATTAAAAAAGGAGCAAGAGTAGTTCAAGGACAAATAATAGGTTATGTTGGTTCAACGGGATTATCAACTGGGCCACACTTGCATTATGAGGTTATTAAGAATGGTAAAAAAATTAATTCTCAAACTTTAAAATTACCATCTGGAAAAAAACTAAAAGGAAAATTAAGAGAAGACTTTGAATTGACAAAAATTAAAACCAATGTTCTTAAATCAGAACTGATAAATAGCCAGAATTAATTTTCTTCTGCTTGTGCTTCAATATTTTTTGTTGTTTTTTTTTCGCTGATTTTAGTAACACTTGCTTCGCTCATTGTTTCAGACGAAACAATCTTAGAATTTGAGTTATTAGAATTATTTTCTGAAATTCTTACAAAATGTTCTGCATGTTGCATGTAATTCTCGTATAATATTTTATCTCCAATTGATAGTGCTTCTCTTGCTAAGTCAGAATATTTATGTATTAGCTTCGAAAAATTTAAGCTATTTCGTGAGTAGTTTCTTTTTTTTAACTCTGAAATATTTCCAATATTAGTGTTAAGATTTTGATCACTATTATTTAGTTTAAAACTTTTATCAAAAGAATTATTTCTGAATCTTCTTCGATTATTTTTAAAATGTTTCATTATCTAATTTCTTTGCTATTATGCATCTTTTAATATTTTGATAATCCTTAATAGTTTTTAAAATATAAAAACCATTTTTGCATAACATATCCTTTGCTTTGAAGTGCATCCCAAAGCCGATTTCCATTGCTAATAAACCTCTGTTTTTCAAAATAATTTTACTTTTTCTTATAACTTTTTCGATAATTCTAAATCCGTCTATACCACCATAAAGAGCCTCTTTGGGCTCGTAACCTTTGACACCTAAATCGAGATTATTGTAGTCAGCTCTATTTATATAAGGTGGATTAGAAACGATTAGATCATATTTACTAGTTAAAAATTTGTCAATATCTGAGTTTACAAACTTAATTCTATTGTCAACCTGTTGTATTTTTGCATTAGTTTTTGCAGTTTTGAGGGCTAATTTTGATATATCTATCCCTGTTCCTTTCCACATACTTTTTTCTTTTAGCAAAGAAATTAAAATGCATCCAGATCCAATACCAATATCTAAAACACTTATATTATCTCTATACTTAAGAATCTTTAATACCTCTTCTACTAATAGTTCTGTTTCAAATCTTGGAGTTAAAACATATTGATTAACATTAAATTCATATTTCCAAAAAAATTTCTTTCCAACGATAAATGAAATTGGCTCCTTTTTTTTTCTCCTATTTATTAGTTTAACATATTGATTTATTTGTCTAGAATTTAATTCTTCTTCAAGATTTAATAATATTTTTTCCCTACTTTTATTCAAAGATATAGAAAGAAGCAATTCTGCATCAATGTCGGCATTTACTATTGAATTATTTTTTAAAATTAAAGAACCTTTATTTATAATATTTCTATAATTCATTAATTTAAATTTTCTAACTGTTCTTCTTGTGCTTGTAGATTTAAACTTTCAATAACTTCATCAAATATTTCACCTTGCATAAATTCTTCGAGCTTGTGGAGTGTAAGATTTATACGGTGATCTGTAACTCTTCCTTGTGGAAAGTTATATGTTCTTATTCTTTCAGACCTATCTCCTGAGCCAATCTTACTTTTTCTATCTTTTGACCTTTGTTCGTCTATTTTTTTTCTTTCAAATTCATATAGCCTTGAACGTAATATTTTTAAAGCTTTTTCACGATTTCTTATTTGAGATTTTTCATCTTGCTGACTTACAACAATTCCTGTCGGTATATGTGTTACTCTAACTGCGCTATCTGTTGTATTAACACTTTGTCCACCGGGGCCACTACTTCTAAAAACATCTATTCTCAAATCTCTATCTTCAATTTTTACATCAACTTCTTCAGCTTCTGGAAGAACTGCCACTGTAGCAGCAGAAGTATGTACTCGTCCTTGGGTTTCTGTATCAGGAACACGCTGAACTCTATGAACTCCACTTTCGTATTTTAACAAAGAATAAATGTTTTTTCCCTTTATTGATGCAATTACTTCTTTGAGACCTCCTGCCTCACTTTTTGATAAACTTATGATTTCTAATTCCCATTTTTTTTTGTGACAAACTTTTTCATACATTTTAAATAAATCAGATGCAAATAAACTAGCTTCTAAACCTCCTGTTCCTGCTCTAATTTCTAAGATTGCATTTTTTGTATCAGCTTCATCTTTTGGTAATAAATGTATTTTTAATTTAATTTCATTTTCTTGATGTTTTTTAGTTAAATCTTGTAATTCGCTTTTTGCCATCTTTTTTATTTCTTCATCAGAACTCTTATCTAAAATAATTTTTTCAAGCTCTTTTTTATTTTTTTCAAAATTTGAGTATTCTATTGCATACTTTATAATCTCACTTAAATTTGAATATTCCTTGGACTTTTGAGAAAATGATTTACTATCTAGGTTTGAGCTAGATAGGTCTTTTTCTAATTTAGAATGTTTATTTATTATTTCTGAAACTTTTTGTATTGGTAAAGTCATTAGATAATTTATTTTATTTTTGAAGCTGTTTTTAACTCTATATCTTTTTTTTCTATTAAAGAGACTATTTTATCAACCATTTCATTAGTTGATATTTTTTTCATTTGACTTCCGTCTACATATAACATGTGATTATTATTTCCTCCTCCTGCAATTCCAAGATCGCTAAATGCAGCCTCTCCTGGTCCATTAACAACACACCCTATAATGGATAATGTAATTGGCGATTTTATATGTGAAAGTTTTTTCTCTAATATTTTAACAGTCTCAATAACATCAAATCCTTGCCTAGCACAAGACGGGCATGAAATAATTTTTACTCCTCTATTTCTTAGATTTAAAGATTTCAGTATTTCATTTCCAATTTTTACCTCTTTTATAGGATCATCAGACAAAGATACTCTTATAGTATCACCTATTCCATCTAATAATAAAGCTCCGAGACCAATAGATGATTTTATACTTCCTGGAATAAAACTACCTGCCTCAGTAATTCCAATATGCAATGGGTATTCAATTTTATTTGAAAGCTGTCGATATGCCCATAAAGATAAAAATACATCTGATGATTTCACACTAACTTTTAAATTAAAGAAATCTTGGTCTTCTAGAATTTTAATATTTCTAATCGCACTTTCAACTAACGCTTCTGGGCATGGTTCTTTATATTTTTCTAAAATATCTTTCTCTAAAGATCCACTATTTACTCCAACTCTTATCGAACAATTATTATTTTTTGCTGCCGTTATAATTTCTTTAATTTTTTTAATATCACCTATATTTCCAGGGTTAATTCTTAAACAAGATGCTCCGTTTTCAGCTGCTTCTAAAGCTCTTTTATAATGAAAATGTATATCTGCAATAACAGGCAGGTTTACATTTTTTATAATTTCTTTTAACGCAGAAGATGAGTCTTCATCTGGACAAGAAACTCTAACAAGATCACCTCCTTCTTCTTCAATTTTGTTTATTTGATCGATTGTTGATTTTATGTCTGTAGTTTTTGTGTTTGTCATAGATTGAACTGAGATAGGATTATCTCCACCTATTTTCACTCTGCCGACTGAAACAACTTTAGTCTTTTTTCTCTTAATATCTCTAAATGGTCTGATACTCATAAGTTATAACTTAGTAGTCTAGTTTAAATTCTTTATGAAGTACATCAACTGCTTTTTTTAAATTTCTTTGATGAATAAGAACTGATATTTTAATTTCTGATGTTGATATAACCAATATATTAATATTTTTTTTGGCTAAAGCGTTAAACATTCTAAAAGTTACACCTGGAGTAGTAATCATGCCCACTCCAACAATAGAAATCTTCGAAACTTTCTGATCTATAATTATTTTTTTAAATTTAATATTTTTATTTTTTTTAATTAATTTATTTGTTTTTAATAAATCATCATTTTTAATAGTAAACGTCAAATCTGTTTCTTTTTTATTTGATGATATGTTTTGAACAACCATATCTACGTTAACAGAATTTTTAAATAAAGGTTCAAAAATAGATGCAGCAACTCCAGGTTTGTCTTTGACTCCAACTAAAGTTACTTTTGCATCATTTTTTGTAAATGAAACTCCTCTGATTATATTTTTTGTAGATATATTTTTTCTCTTAGTTATTAAAGAACCTGAAGCATTTTTAAAAGAAGATCTAACCTCAACATCAATTCTGTTTAGTCTTGCGTCTTGTATTGAATGTGGTTGCATAACTTTAGCTCCTGTAGATGCCATTTCTAACATTTCTTCATATGATATTTTTTTAATTTTTTTTGCTTTTGGTATTACATTTGGGTCTGTTGAGTAAATACCATCAACATCTGTATATATAATACATTTTTTAGCTTTAAAAAATTTAGCTATCATTATAGCGCTAGCGTCAGACCCGCCTCTGCCAATTGTAGTTATGCGGTTTTCAGAATTTATACCCTGAAAACCAGTAATTATTGGAACTCCTCCTTTTTTCAAAAAATTAATGATATTTTTTTTGTTAATTTTTGTAATCCTTGAATTAGAGTAATTTCCTATAGTAAATATTGGAACCTGCCATCCAAGCCAAGACCTAGCTAAATAACCTTGATCATTAAGTCTGCCTGCTATCAAAGAACAAGATACTTGTTCTCCAGTTGAGACTATTGAATCATATTCTGATGGTGTGAAGTTATTCGAAGTTTGTTTTGTTAATTTTACTAACTTGTTTGTTTCTCCGACCATTGCAGAAGATACGACAATAACCTTATATCTATTTTTTAAATAACTAATGACAATTTTAGCAACATTTTTTATTCTTTGAATCGAGCCAACTGAGCTTCCTCCAAATTTTAACACTACAATTTTCATTGTTATTTTCTATATTAAATTTATTAAAAAAATATTATTATATTTAAAATCAAAAATTTATGGCTAATAACACAATAAATAAAAAAGAAATAGAAAAATTTAGTAAATTAGCTGAAGAATGGTGGGATCCGGATGGTAAATTTAAGCCATTACATAAATTTAACCCAATTAGAATTGAATATATAAAAAATAACATAATAAAAGAATTTAATATTAAAGATAAAAAAAAACCATTTTCTAAATTAGAAATATTAGACATTGGTTGTGGTGGAGGTTTGCTTACTGAGTCTATGAATAGACTTGGTGGTAAGTTAACTGGAATTGACCCTTCGCAAAAAAATATCAGTATTGCCAAGGCTCATTCAAAAAAGAATAAATTAAAAATAAATTATATTTGTTCATCACCTGAACATTTAAAAATATCAAAAAAATATGATGTAATTTTAAATATGGAAGTTGTTGAACATGTTAATGATTTAAATTTTTTTATAAAATCAAGTGCATCATTGTTAAAAAAAAATGGAATAATGTTTGTAGCAACAATAAACAAAACTCTAAAATCATACTTATTTGCAATTATAGGTGCTGAATACATTTTAAATTGGCTGCCTGTTGGTACTCATGATTGGTTTCAGTTTGTTGAACCAAAAAAACTAGAAAAAATATGTGAAAAAAATAATTTAAAACTATCTGAATTAAACGGTTTAAAATATAATATTCTTCTAGACAAATGGGAAATTAATAAAAGTACTGATGTTAATTACATTAGCATTTTCAAAAAGCTCTAATTTTCTTTATCATTAATCCATGGAATCGAGCTTGTTTCAATTCCTTCATCCTTGAGTTCTTTAATTTCTTTTTGTGATGCGCTTCCATAAATTCCTTTTTTTGTCTTTTTGGTTCCATAGTGAATTGATCTAGCTTCATAAGTAAAATTTTCACCAACAAATTCAAAATTTTTTTTAATATAGCTTTGAAATTCTTTTATTTTTGATTTGACTTCTTTCGTCTTTAAAGAAAACCTTTTTTTATCAGAATTTAATCTAGATGAGATTCTTGGCGACATAATTGATTTATCTATTTTTAAGGAATTGCAAGAATTACAGTTAATTAAATTCATTTTTTTTAGCTTTTCAAATTCCTTGGAAGATGCAAACCAACTATCAAATACATTGCTACAAGTTTTACATTTTAGCTGATACTTTATCATTTTATTAACTTAGTAATAATATTTTAATTTTCAATATTTTAAGATCTATAATCTGCATTGATATCTATATATTTTTTTGTAAGATCCATAGTATAAGCTTCGAATTCTTTGCTGCCGGTTCCAATTTGAATATTAATTTTTATTTCTAATAATTTCATGTACTCGGCAACATCACTTTCTTTATAATTTTGTGAAATTTTTCCATTTTCAACAATTTTATATGGGCCCATGTTTATATTTAGCTTAGATAAATTTAATTTAACTTTCGCTTTTCCTAAAGCCATAAGTATTCTGCCCCAATTAGGATCTTCACCGGCAATAGCTGTTTTTACCAAAGGTGAGTTTGCAATTGAAAAGCATATTTTTTTTGCATCATTTTCATTTTTACATTTTTCTACTTTTATAATTACAAATTTTGATGCTCCTTCTCCATCTGCCGCAACACTTTTTGCTAAATTTTTTAAAACTATATTTAATGATTTATCAAAATCATTTAAAATTTTATCCTTATAAGATTTAACATCTTTATTATTTGCATAACCAGTAGAAAATATACTAACCATATCGTTTGTACTGGTATCTCCGTCACAACTTATTGCATTAAAGGTATTACAAATATTTCTTTTTAATAATTGTTTTAAAACATTTCCACTTAATTTAGCATCCGTAAATACAAAACCTAAAGTAGTTGCCATATCTGGATGTATCATGCCTGATCCTTTTGCAAGTCCATAAATTTTAACTGGAGTACCTCCTATCTTGCATTCTTCCATTGATAATTTTGGTTTAGTATCTGTGGTAAGAATGCCCATGGCAACTTTCATCCAAATATATTTATTTTGTACATATTTGATGTTGTTAATTAAATTAGGAAGTGCTTGTAAAATTTTTTTTTCTGGAAAAATTTCGCCAATTGTTCCTGTAGAAGCAAAAATAAGATTTTTTACTTTAATTTTTTTTGGCTCCTCTTCATCCAATACTTGTTTCTTGGATAATAATTCTGATAACTGCGTAGCAATATTATTTATTGATTTATAACCCTCTTTACCTGTAAAGACGTTTGCATTTTTTGTATTTACAAGAAGACCATATATTTTTTCTTTTGAATTATTTAAATTCCATTTGATATTTTCAGATTTTATATTTGACTGTGTGTAAACAGATGCATGAGCGGCACCTTTTCTAAAGTAAAATATAACTAATTCATCTCTCTTTTTATTTTCATATAAATTTGCTCTAACAGCAGATATTCCCATGCCATCTAAATGTTCTAGATTTTGGTAAAATCCAATAGAATTTGACTTTATTTCATATTTTTCTCTATTAAAAAGCATATATGTTTAAAAAATAAATAATATAATTATATAAGATTTGTTTAAATAACAATAAATCATATGCTAAATCCTTTAAATTTAATATCAAAAATATTCAAATCCTCTAACCAAAAAGAATTGGATAATCTAGCTAAATTTGTAGTTAAAATAAATGAGCTTGAGGAGCCAACTTCCAAACTTGAGAATAAAGATTTCCCTAAAAAAACTTCAGAACTGAAACAAAAACTATTAGATGGTAAATTGTTAAATGAGTTACTACCAGAAGCTTATTCTCTTGTTAGAGAAGCCTCAAAAAGAATTAATAATGAAAGACATTTTGATGCGCAATTGATCGGAGGGATAGTCCTTAATCAAAACAAAATTGCAGAAATGAAAACCGGTGAAGGAAAAACACTTACAATTGCACTTGCAGCATACTTAAGCTCCCTTGAAAATAAAGGAGTTCATGTTGTGACAGTTAATGACTATCTTGCAAAAAGAGATTCGGAAAACATGGGTAAAATTTATAATTTCCTAGGAATTTCATGTGGTTACATAAATTCAGGTCAAAATGATGACGAAAGAAGAAAAAATTATTCATTTGATATCACTTATGGAACTAATAGTGAATTGGGATTTGATTACCTTAGAGATAACATGAGATTTTCTAAAAAAGATATGGTTCAAAGAGGTCACAATTTCGCTATTGTAGATGAAATAGATTCTTGTTTAATTGATGAGGCTAGAGTGCCTTTAATAATCTCTGGACAAGCAGAAGATAAAACTGATCAATATATTATTGTAAATAAATTAATAAAAAAACTAGATAAAGATGATTTTGAGATTGATGAAAAAAACAAAAATATTCTTTTAACAAATAAAGGAATAGATAGTGTTGAAAAAATTTTTTCTGAAGTTGGAATATTAAAAAATAATAATTTTTATGACCCTGAAAATTTATCTTTAGTACATTTAGTTAATCAGTCTTTAAGGGCAAATTATATTTTTTCTAAAGGAAAAGATTATATTATTAAAGATAGAGAAGTAGTAATTATAGATGAACAATCGGGCAGACAGATGCCTGGAAGAAGATTCGGGGATGGTCTACACCAAAGTTTGGAAGCTAAAGAGAACTTAACCATACAGGTTGAAAACCAAACACTAGCCTCAATAACTTATCAAAACTATTTTAAATTATATAAAAAACTCTGTGGCTGCACTGGAACAGCTCTAACGGAAGCACAAGAATTTTTTGAAATTTATAATTTAAATATTGTCACAGTTCCTACAAATAAGGAAATGATAAGAAAAGATTGGAATGATCAAATTTATAGAACAGAAAAAGAAAAAGATGAAGCAATAGTCAAATTAGTAAACGAAAAATATATTAAAGGTCAGCCTATTTTAGTTTTTACTAGTAGTATAAATAAATCTGAACATTATTCAGAATTATTTAACAAAAAAAAAATAAATCATATTGTTCTTAATGCAAAAAATCATGATAAAGAAGCTGAAATTATTGCAGATGCTGGTTCAAGAAAATCTGTAATTATAACAACTAGTATTTCAGGTAGAGGTGTTGACATAAAACTTGGTGGAAAAAATGCAGATATAGCTTCAAGAAAAGAAATAAAAAAATTAGGAGGTTTATACGTTATAGGCACAGAAAGAATGGAAAGTAGAAGAGTAGACAATCAAGCAAGAGGGAGATCTGGAAGGCAAGGCGATGAAGGAAATTCAATTTTTTTTGTAAGTTTAGAAGACGATTTAATGAGAATTTTTGGCTCAGAGTCTATGAATAATATTCTAGAAAAACTTGGATTGAAAGATGGTGAAAGTATAGATCACCCCTGGATAAATAAAGCTCTTGAAAGGGCGCAGCAAAAAGTTGAAGCAAGAAATTTTGATATTAGAAAATCATTATTAAAATTTGATGATGTATTAAATGATCAAAGACACGTTATTTTTTCTCAAAGAAAAAAAGTGATGGAAAGTTTAAACGCTTATGAATTTTCAGATAACTTCCTAAATGAAACTATTGAAGAATTAATAGATTATAAAAATAAAAATTTAGATTTAGAAAAAAAAATATTATCTTCATTAGGTGCTGCTTTTAACAAAGAAGAAATAGATAAATTAAAATCTTTAGATGGTCCAAATTTTAAAGAAATAATTATTAGTAAATTTAATTTTAAAAGAAAAGAACGGTCAAATATATTAGGAGAAAGTCAAGCAAAGGAAATAGAAAAAAGAATTTTTCTTCAATTAATTGATCAAAATTGGAAAACTCATATTCAATACTTAGAACAACTTAGGCAGGTAATTGGACTAAGATCATATGGACAAAGAGATCCTTTAATTGAATACAAGAAAGAAGCATTCAATTTATTTGAAGAGTTGCTATATAGGTTAAAAAATCAATATATTGGTTTATTAATTAATATTAAAATTGTAAATAAACCTGAAGAAGATAATGATTTTTCAAAAAAACAAAAAGAAAAATTTAAGCAACTTGCATCAAAAAAAATTGGTAGAAATGAACCATGTCCTTGTGGCTCAAACAAGAAATACAAACACTGCTGCGGAGCTTTATAGGAAATAGATCAATCCTAAAATTACAATAGCTATTACTGTAAAAATTATAAATGTTTTTTTATTTTTTTGAATTTTTTCCAGTAAAATATCAATATTATTATTTTTTAAGGATAAACTAGATGTATTATCTGACTTAATAGAAAAACCTTCCCTCCTACCTATTTTTAAAAACTTATTTTTCCTTTGTAAAATAATTTCTTCATCATTTAAATTTTCAAAATTCTCTAAATTTTTTTTTATTGATATGCGAATATTTTCTAATGTTTTTTCTCTATCTCTATGAGCACCTCCTGTTGGTTCCTCTATTATTTCATCAACTATATTTAGATCAAATAATTCTTTTGAAGTCAGCTTCATTGCTGTAGCAGCCTCTAACGTTTTCTTTGGATCTCGCCATAAAATAGTTGCACACCCTTCTGGAGATATAACAGAGTAGATTGCATTTTCTAACATTATTACTTTGCTAGCAGAAGCTAAAGCTATTGCCCCACCTGATCCTCCTTCTCCGATAATTATTGATAAATTTGGAACTTTTAGTTTCATGCAACTTTCTATAGATCTGGCTATTGCTTCTGCTTGTCCTCTTTCCTCAGCACCAACACCAGGATATGCGCCGGGAGTATCAATAAAAGTAATAATAGGAATATTAAATTTGTTTGCCAACTCCATCAGTCTTATACTTTTTCTATAACCTTCTGGCCTCATCATTCCAAAATTTCTGTCCAGCCTTTCTTCTAAATTTTCTCCTTTTTCTTGCCCAATAACTAAAATTGATTTATTGTTAAATTTAGCAAATCCTGTAATTACTGATTTATCTTCTCCATAAAATCTATCTCCAGACAATGATATAAAATCATCAAATAAATTTTCTATAAAATACTTTGCTTTTGGGCGATCTTCATGTCTAGCCACTTGCGTTATTTGCCATGGATTTAAATTTGAATATATTTTCTTTAATCGTTCATTTATTTTTTCTTCAAATGATGAAATTTCGCTTGTATTTACCTCGGATATGCCTTCTTTATTATATGGATCTTTTAGCGTATCAAGCTGTGTTTCTAACTCTTTAACTTCGTTTTCAAAATTTAGATAATTTTTCATTACCATAATATTTTATAAAATAAAGGCAATAAAGTGGCTTTATTTTATCAATTTACTATTATACAAAATTTTCTTAAAACAACTACACCAAAATTAATATGTTAAAAAATTATATAAATACTGAAAATTTGTCAGTTTCTGAAAATCTATATAACTTTATAAATAATGAAGCCATTCCTGGAACAAATGTTTCGAAAGATAATTTTTGGAAAGGTTTAAGTAAAGTGAGTCATGAACTTGCTTCAAGAAACAAAGAATTACTTAATATTAGAAAAAAATTACAAATGGATATAGACAGATGGCACTTAAATAATAATGAAAAAGAATTTAATCTTAATAAATATAAAAATTATCTTCAAACAATTGGCTATTTAAAAAAAGAAGGTTCTGATTTTAAAATTAAAACTGTAAATATAGATAAAGAAATATCAAATATTGCTGGTCCACAACTCGTTGTACCAATAATGAATGCAAGATACGCATTAAATGCTGCAAATGCAAGATGGATGAGTTTATATGACAGTTTATATGGAACTGATGTTATATCTTCAGATGAATCAATAAGTGAGAGATATGACCCTGAGAGAGGATCTTTAGTAATTGAATATACTAAAAAATTTTTGGACAAAAATTTTACATTAAAAAATTCAAAATGGAAAAATGTAAATAAAATATCAATTAAAAATCATAAATTGGAACTACATACAGATAATACTATTACAGAACTTACTGATGATGAAAAATATATTGGGTACAGGTTAAATAAAGAAAAAATTTCAGCAATTATTTTAAAAAATAATAATTTGCACATAGAAATTATTATAAATCCAAGCGCATTTAGTGCTAAAAGAGATCCGGCTGGTATTTCAGATATAATTATTGAATCTGCAATTTCTACTATATGCGATCATGAAGACTCTGTTGCTGCAGTTGATGCGGAAGATAAAATTATTGGATATAGAAACTGGCTAGGTCTTATGAAAAAAAATCTTGAAACTGAGTTTGAAAAAAATGGTAAAAAATTAATTAGAAAACTTAACTCAAATAGAAATTATATTACTAAACATGGTGAAAAAGGGAGTCTCCATGGCAGAGCATTACTATTAAATAGAAATGTTGGTCATTTAATGACTAATTCTGCAGTTTTATTGCGGGATGGGTCAGAAATACCCGAGGGTATTTTAGATGCATTCATTACATCTCTTTGCTCTATACATGACTTAAAAAACAAAAATAACTCAAGAACGGGATCTATCTACATTGTAAAACCAAAACAGCATGGTCCAGATGAAACAGCTTTTACAAATTTATTATTTTCAAAAGTAGAGGAAGCCCTAAGTTTAAAAAAATTCACAATTAAATGTGGAATTATGGATGAAGAAAGAAGAACTTCCGTAAATTTAAAGGAATGTATTAGATCATTAGAAGATAGAGTTTTCTTCATTAACACTGGTTTTTTGGACAGAACAGGAGATGAAATACATACATCTATGGAGGCAGGACCAATGATGAAGAAAGGAGATATGAAATCCTCTTCATGGATAAATGCATATGAGAATAATAATGTTAATATAGGTTTAAAATGTGGTTTTTCTGGTATTGCACAAATTGGTAAAGGGATGTGGGCTATGCCAGAAAAAATGTCTGATATGTTAAAACAAAAAATTTCCCATTTAGAAGCGGGTGCCAATTGTGCATGGGTACCTTCTCCCACTGCTGCTGCACTTCATGCTCTCCATTATCATCAAATAAATATTTTTGATAAGCATAAGGAAATAAAAAAACAAGAAAAACATAAATCAGATGATTTATTAAACATTCCAGTTATTAAAAAACCAAACTGGTCTACTGAAGAAATAAATAAAGAAATTTCGAATTCTGCACAAACAATACTGGGATATGTTGTTAGATGGATCGATCAAGGTATAGGATGTTCAAAAGTTCCAGACATTAATAACGTCGGATTAATGGAGGATAGAGCAACATTAAGAATTTCATCTCAACATATTGCAAATTGGCTTTATCACGGGATATGTAGCAGAAAGCAAGTTTTAGAAATTATGAAAAAAATGGCAAAAATCGTAGATGAGCAAAATAAAAACGATAAATTATACCAAAATATGTCACCTCAATATGATAAATCTGTAGCATTTAAAACTGCATGCGAATTAGTATTCCAAGGTAAGGACCAACCTTCTGGCTATACAGAGCCATTGTTACATTTAAATCGTTTAATTAAAAAAAATTAATCTTTTGAGTCTGAAAAATTCTGCCTATTTTTAAAAGCAGATATTAAAGTACCATCATCTAAACTTTCAATTTCTCCACCCACTGGCAAACCTTGTGCAAGCTTTGAAAGCTTTACATTAGAATCTTTTAAGCTGTCTTGAATATAAAATGCGGTTGTTTGACCTTCGACTGTTGCGCTTGTAGCTAAAATTACTTCATCTATCTTATCTTTTCTAACCCTGTCCACCAAAGAATCAATTAATAATTCCTCTTTTTTTTGATTATTAGAAGATGAAATAGTTCCACCAAGTATATGAAAATAACCTTGATATACACTTGATGCTTCTATACTCCATTGATCAGCTATATTTTCCACTACACAAATTTTATTGAATTTATTCTTGCTATTTTCACAATTATTACATCCGTTTGAGTTAGACTTTAATGATCCACAAGACTTACATCTAAATATATTTTTATAAACTTCCGCTAAAGTTTTTGCCATTGGTCTGATTAATTCCTCTCTATTATTTATTAACTTTAAAACTATTCTCTTTGCAGATCTTGGTCCTAGACCTGGCAGTTTAGATATTAATTTAATTAATTCCTCAATTTCAGCTATATTTTGCATTTAAATTATAAAGGCCACTTAAAACCTGGTATACCAAAGTTACCTGCGTTTTTTGAAATTTCCTCAGTTGTTTTTGATTTTAAAGAAGATTTTGCATTGTTGTAAGCAGCTTTAATTAAGTCTTCAATAATGTTTTTTTCTTCTTTTAAAAGTTTATCAGAAATTTCTATTGAAATCATTTCTCCCTCACCATTTAACTTTACTTTTACTAGATCTCCTCCAGAATTCCCAATAACTTCAATTTTTTTTATTGCTTCTTGGCTTTCTTTCATTTTTTTTTCTAATTCTTTTGCCTTTTCAAGTATTTTTGAAAAATCTGTCATAATTAATTATCTTCATCTACTTTTGTGAGTTCTGCATCAGGAAAAATTTTTTTAACTTCTCTTGAAAAATCACTATCAGACTCTTTTTTTAATATTTTTGATTCTAAATCTTTTTTTTGTTGTTTTATAGTTGATGATCCATTTTCTTTAGAAAAAGCTATAATCCATCTTTTATTAGTCCACTCCAATAATTTTGTTGTTAATTCTTTGACAAATGTTTTATCAAGGTTTGAATTAAATGATATTTCAATTTTTTGATCTTTAAAACTTACTAATCTCAAATTATTTTCAAGTTCATATTTAATTTTTAATTCTTTCTTTTCCTCACAAATTTGAATTAATTCTTTAAAACTTTTTATTTGATTATCAATTTTATTTTTTACATCTGGAGTCGTTATAATTTTTTCTTCTTGCTCAACATTCTTCAGTTGATCAATTGTATCTTGTTTTGCTTGAGTTTTATTTTCTACTATTGTTTTATTTATATTTGAATCTTGATCAAAATTACTAAGGTTAGGATTTTTTTCACCTTTCAATATTTTTTTTAAATACAATAATCTAATTAAAAACATTTCAACAAATTGTTGTTGATTTTTTATAATTTCAATCTTTTCAAGATTATTTAGGGTAAATTGCCATAACAAAAGCAAGTCTTTTTTCGGAAGTTTTTTTGATAAAGATTTAATTTTTTCAAATTCTTTATCATTTAAATCAAAATTTGATCCATCTAAATTAATAAAATTAATATTTTTTATATAATATAGTGTTTCTAAAAATTCATTTAAAAACACTTTAGGCTCTACTCCAGAATTATAGATACTTCTATATAAATTAAGTGTATTGTCTTCACTCCCTTCTATAATATACCCAATTAAATCTGTAATTATGCTCTTTTCAAAATATCCGAACATCTTTTGAGCTGTTTTAAGATCAAGTTCTTTACCATCATTTTCAACTAACATAGATCTATCAAGCAAAGATAAAGAGTCTCTTACTGAACCTTCAGATAATTTTACGATTAGTCTAATTGCATCATCTGTGATTCTTCCTTTTTCTAAATCTTTAATTTTGACTAGGTATTCGAACAATTCCTCTGAATTAACCCTTGAAAGGTCGTACCTTTGACATCTTGATATAATTGTTACGGGTATTTTTTTAACTTCCGTACTAGCAAATAAGAATTTCAAATATGTAGGAGCTTCCTCAAGTGTTTTCAGTAAGGCAGCAAACGCTGAAGAACTGATTTGATGTACTTCATCAATTAAAAAAATTTTATATTTTGCTGAAGTTGGTTTATATTTTGAAAACTCGATCAGTTCTTTAATATTTGAAATTCCTCCATAAGTCGCCCCATCTACTTCCATGATATCAATATTATTTCCATCAATAATAGATTGGCAACTTTCACAAAAATCTTTTTTACATAAATTTTCTACTCCATTTTCACAATTTAAAGCTTTTGCAACAATCCTTGCAAGAGAGGTTTTGCCTGAACCTCTAATTCCTAAAAACATGTAAGCATTAGGAATTTTATTGTTCTTAATAGAATTAAAAATACTTTCAGTAATAACTTTTTGACCAACTAATTGATCGAAAGTCTGAGGTCTATATTTCAAAGCTAATACTTTGCTATTTGAATTCATAAATTTATAAGGAGACCAACCAACCTGAAAAAATACTCAATACCCTTGCTTCCGTTAAGACCTAGGGGAGTTAATGGTACATTCACCTGGTTGGCCCCCAGTACATTATATCAGTAATAAATTAAAATCTTCAATATGATATCTTAAGTTTTTCTTAACTTATCAGCTTCGAAAACCCCTAAAACACTCATATCTTCACAATGATAATTAAGATCTTCTAAAGAATTTTTAATTTTTTGA
>MDTE01156138.1_pt1 | contig 17485 bp, 24 predicted proteins | sample 811231 | NCBI WGS metagenome assembly MDTE01 (sample SAMN05326651, study PRJNA326480) | marine metagenome | isolation source: seawater | place: Indian Ocean: Red Sea | collected 2010
CAATCGTATTTGGAAAAATATGATTTGGTCATATATTGATTACGAGAAGAGAAATTTTAAAAAAAAATAGCTATTTACTATGAGGTGGAAGTTTTTTTTCAACAAAAACTTCATGTTTTCTAGTAGATGGATTATATTTTTTTGCTTTTAATTTAACTTTTGCTTTTTCACCACCTGCTGGTTTTTTAACATAATAAAAAAAAGGACTATCAGGTTTACTCTCAGGGACAAGCCTTACTTTTATGTGCGTTTTTTTTGCCATATTATTTAATTTTTTTTATATCTTTAATAATTTTTGAAATATTTGAAATCTTATTTTTTAAATTTCTTGTCCTTATAGATTTATTTAAAGTTTCGTCAAGAGCATTAGAGCCGCTTGAATTGAGTATTTTTTTAACACCATTAATAGTCATGCCCTGATCTTTTAATAAAAACATTATTCTTTTTAATAGATCTATATCAATTTGATTATAGTATCTCCTTTTTCCAGATAAAATTTTGGGCTTAATTTGTTTAAATTCTTTTTCCCAAAATCTAACTGTATGGGTAAAAATTTTATGATCAGAGTTATTTTCTAAGTTTAGAATTTTAACCACCTCTCCTATAGTTTTGTAAGCCTGGTTTGATTTATCATTCATCTTTAAGATTAACAAGTTTTCTAAATTCTTTTGAAGGTTTAAATAATACAACGTTTCGCTCTGCAATTATTTTTTCTTCTTTGGTTTTTGGATTTCTTCCAACTCTTGATTTTTTCTTTCTTATTAAAAACGTACCAAATTTAGAAAGTTTTAAGGTTTTTTCTTTACTTATACTATCTACTATAATTTGAAAAAAATCTTCAATTAGATTTTCAGATATCTGTTTAGAAAAACCTATTTGCATATAAATCAAATTAACTAAATCTTTTTTAGTTAAATTAATTCTCATAACTAAATATTTTTTTTAATTTTTTCTATTAAATTACCCTTAATTATTTTACAACAAACATCAAGTGAATTTGAGAATCCAATGTAGTCTGTTCCACCATGACTTTTGACCACGGGTGAATCTAAACCTATAAAAATTGCTCCATTATATAGTCTAGGATCAAGTCTTTTTTTAAATTTTTTTAAATTTGAGAAATTTAATAATGATGAAATTTTACCTATAATTGATCCACCTAAAGCATTTTTAAGTTCTTCGGTAATAAAATTAGCTGTTCCTTCTGCTGTTTTAAGAGCAACGTTACCTGTAAAGCCATCTGATACAATTACATTAACGTTCCCGTTCATTAATTCATTTCCTTCAATATATCCAGCAAAGTCTAAATCCTCTGATTTTTTTTTATTAAGTATTTTATAAGTCTCTTTAATTGTTTCGTTACCTTTAAGTTCTTCAGATCCTATATTCAATAAAGCAACTTTTGGTATTTCAGTTGGATATAAAGACTTATAAAGAGAAGCACCCATAACTGAAAAATCAAATAAATTTTTTGAGCTGCATTCAATATTTGCACCTAAGTCTAATACAACACTCATGCCCTTTTTATTTGGCCATAGTGCTGATAAGGCAGGTTTATCTATATTTTCAATCATCTTTAAGTTAAGTTTTGATATAACCAACAATGCGCCGGTATTTCCAGCTGATATAACTATATCACAATCTTTTTTTTTTACACTTTCTACTGCAAGCCACATACTGGTATCTTTACCTTTTTTTGCAGCTTCTAGGGGGCTATCTTCACTTGAAACTTTTTTTAAGGTATTAATAATTTCGTAATTATTTTTATTTATCTTATTATTAATTGCTATTTCTATTTTTTCTTTATCGCCGAAAATTTTATAAAAAATTTCTTTGTTAGAGGATGAATGATGAATAATACCATTTATTATTTTTTCAGGTGAATTGTCACCTCCCATTGCATCAACTGCAATTTTTATTAATGAGGACATAAATTAAAAAATATTATTCTTCTGGATCTAAAACTTGTCGACCTTTATACATACCTGTTTTTAAATCTAAGTGATGAGATAATCTATATTCACCAGATTTTTTATCCTCAATAACATTTTTGGGGGAGAATTTCATATTTTGAGATCTTCTCATTCCAGTTCTTGATGGTGTCTGTTTACGTTTTGGTACTGCCATAATTAGTGACTAATTACACTTTTTATATAAGAATTCAAATTATTTTTTGATAGATCTTTGCTAAAATTGTCAAAATATTCAATTAAATATTCAATATTTTCAAAATTATCTAAAAACTTAGATAACTTTTCTTTCTTTTCAAGAGAATTCAGTTTATCCCAAAAATGTATTTCAGAAATTATAGCATGAAAAATGTTAATATAGTCTTTCATTTTTTTATTTATTGATTGATCTCCATAGCCTATTTCTCTAATTGTCAATTCTAATTGTCTAAAAGAAAAATCATATAATTCTTGCAATTTTTTCTCATTTTGATCATTTTTGAATTCTTTGAGAATAAAAGCAAAATGTAATAAAAAAAATGTTAATCTATCGCTAAAACTATCTTGATCGTTCTTAACACCTTTATATAGAGATTTATTTGTGGTTAATTTTACTAAATTATTATAAAAATTAAGATATTCAGATTTCATGAAACATGTATTATTACTATTGTTAATATTATTAGCAAGTTGTTCATTAGATAAAGTTGTAAATCACCATGGAGTTCATAATTTAGAAAAAAAACAAACTAAACTTAAGATCAATTATACTAATAAAAACGACATAATTAGTTTAATAGGTCCTCCTTCGACAAAAAGCACGTTTGATAACGATATATATATTTATATTGAAAGAAAAACTTCGAGCTCAAGAATAACTAAGCTTGGTAAAAAAAAGCTCATCAAAAATAATGTTTTAATTCTTGAATTAGATCAAAACGGAATCTTATTGAGCAAAAAACTATATGATATAAATGATATGAAAGAAATTAAATTTGATAAAAACCAAACAGGAATAAACTACTCAAAAAAATCATTTATTTATAACTTTTTAAGTTCTCTTAGACAAAAAATAGATGATCCTCTTGGTAAAAAGAGGATCAAAAATTAAGTAATAAAATATTAACCTGCTATAACTGCTAATAATAAAAGAGCCACTATATTTGTAATTTTTATCATTGGATTTACAGCTGGACCCGCAGTATCTTTATAAGGATCACCAACAGTATCTCCTGTAACTGCCGCTTTATGAGCTTCTGATCCTTTACCACCATGATTTCCGTCCTCTATATATTTTTTCGCGTTATCCCACGCACCACCTCCAGCAGTCATAGATACTGCAACAAATAATCCAGTGATTATTACTCCCAATAACATTGCCCCAACAGCTGAAAGAGCAGCTACCTGGCCTCCTATACTAAATATAATAAAATAAAGAACTACAGGTGAAAGAACTGGCAATAGTGAAGGTATTATCATTTCTTTGATAGCCGCAACAGTTAACAAGTCAACAAGTTTTGCATAATCTGGTTTTTGTTTTCTTTTCATAATGCCAGGATATTTTTTAAACTGTCTTCTGACTTCAATAACAACTGCACCTCCAGCTCTACCAACTGCTTGCATGCCCATAGAACCAAATAAATATGGAAGCATTCCACCAATTAGTAATCCTACTACGACGTATGGATTAGATAAATCAAAAGTGACTACAATTCCTTCTAAAGCGGATCCGGCTTCCTTAGAAAAATGTTTAATGTCCTCAGTATAAGCCGCAAATAAAACGAGTGCACCTAAACCGGCTGAGCCTATAGCGTAACCTTTTGTAACTGCTTTAGTTGTATTGCCTACAGCATCTAGAGCATCAGTTGTTTTTCTTACTTTTTTATCTAAATTAGACATCTCTGCTATACCCCCTGCGTTGTCAGTCACAGGACCGTAAGCATCTAAAGCAACAACCATACCTGCTAAAGCGAGCATTGTTGTAACAGCTATAGCAATACCAAATAATCCTGCAATAGTATTTGTTATTAATATACCTGCAACAATTATTAGGGCTGGAATTGCTGTTGCTTCCATTGAAATTGCTAATCCTTGTATAACATTAGTACCATGACCTGTTGTTGAGGATGCAGCTACAGACTTAACAGGTCTATAATTTGTACCTGTATAATACTCTGTAATCCAAATTAATAATCCTGTTATAACTAATCCAATTACACCGCAATAGTATAAATCCATTCCATTAAAAGTTTTGTTATTAATTGTATATTCATTTGTAAAACCAATCACATAGTCGGTAACGGGCCATAAAATAGCTAAAGAAGCCAATGCTGATACTATGAAACCTTTATAAAGAGCATTCATAACATTATTGTTGCTTCCAAGTTTCACAAAAAATGTTCCTATAATTGAGGTTATTAAACATGCAGCACCAATAGTTAAAGGATAAATCATCATATTTAAGTCATTTACAAAAAATATTGAAGATAAAACCATCGTTGCCACTATAGTTACTGCATAAGTTTCAAATAAATCAGCAGCCATTCCTGCACAGTCACCAACATTATCTCCAACATTATCTGCTATCACTGCAGGATTTCTTGGATCGTCTTCAGGTATCCCCGCTTCCACTTTACCTACAAGATCTGCACCAACATCTGCACCTTTAGTGAATATTCCACCACCTAATCTAGCAAAAATTGAAATTAAAGATGCACCAAAACCTAGTGCAACTAAAGCATTTACTATTTCTCTTTCATCAATTTTAAATTTTAATAGCAAATAATAATAAACAGCTATAGCTAACAAAGCTAAACCAGCAACTAACATACCAGTTACAGCACCTGATTTAAAAGCAACTGAAAGACCTTGAGCGAGACCTTTTTTAGATGCTTCAGCTGTTCTTACATTAGCTTCTACTGATACTAACATTCCTACATAACCAGCTATTCCTGATAATGCTGCTCCTATCAAATACCCTAAACCAACAAGAGGACTAAAAGCTATACTTACAATAACTAAAACTACTACACCTACTATTGCAATTGTTTTATATTGTCTCGCGAGATAAGCTTTTGCTCCGATTTGAATTGCTGAGGCAATATCTTGCATCTTTGAATTACCTGTGCTTGAATTAAGTATATTTTTTCCAGTTAAGTATCCATAAACAATAGACAACAAACCTGCTCCAATTGTGTACAATAAAATTGTTTCGACAGTTCCACTCATATAAACCTTAAGTTATTGGTTGTTAGTTTTTAAAGTCCGCACAATACAAAAAAAGCTGAAAAAGACAATGATTAACTTTTTAAAATTGATGAATATAACCTTTATTTTTAGTCACTATTTTCTTACCTTTTTTATCAACAATTAATGATTTATTTTTACTAGATATGATTTCTCCAATTTTTGAAATTTTAGTTCTGGTAATTTTTGATATATTTTGAATGATTCTATATTTACTTTTAGGTGCTGTGAATAATATTTGATAATCATCTCCTTGAGAAATTATATTTATCTTCTTCAATTTTTTAATATCAATCAACTTTTTCAAGTTATTTGAAATCGGAATTTTCTCCTCATAAATTTTATAAGATAAATTTTGCTTATTAATTAATTTATCCATATCAGAAATTAAACCATCAGAAATATCAATTGAGGTATTTGCTGTAGTTAATAAATATTTTGAAAATTTAGTTTGTAAGTCGGGGAGATAATATTTTTTTACAAAATATTTAGATATAGTTTTATTAGTTCTAATGTTATTCTTAAGAATTTGGAGCCCAAGATAACTATCACCTAAATTTCCTGTTACGTATATATCATCAGATAATTTAGCATTATTTCTAAATACTATATTTTTAGAATAACCTAATGAAATGATAGTAAAACTTAACTTATTAGAAAAAGTTGTATCACCTCCACATAAAGAAATACCAAATTTTTTATGTTCAGATTTAAGTGATTGAGTCAATTTATAGAGATTATTTTTAGAAAAAGTTTTCTTATTTCCTGATCCAGATATAAAATAAAATTTTGGATTTACACCTTTGCATATTAGATCTGAAATAGATGATCTCAAAATTTTTTTAATTACTAAATTGGGTGAGTCAAAATGAATAAAATGACTAAAAATATTATATGTATCAACAGATACAACTGTACCATTTAATTTATCAAAAAAAACATCGTCATTTAGGTTTAGCGCAAATTTATTATTTTTTGAGATATTATAAAAATATTTATTTATTAAATCAAATTCATGCATTTCTAGATCTTAATTTTTTTCCAATATTATCTAATAAAGCATTCAAATATTTCGTTTGATTATTTTCTAAGAAAAAGTTTGATGAATTTAAATATTCTTTTATAATTATATTAATCGATAAATTCGGTTTATACATAAATTCATATGTTGCTGCTTTAAGAATTACTTGAAAAACTTTATCTAAATTTTTATAAGAAAAATTATCACCTAATTTACTGTTAAGTTCGTCTAGAATAAGATCATTTCTTTCAATTGTTCCTAATACAATATCTTTAATGAATTTTCTAAATCTATGTTTGGGAAAATCTAAACTATTTTCATCATTAAAAAACTTACCATATAATATTTGAATTATAATTACCCTAGGATTATTTTTTGAATTAAAATAAGTTCTCATTTCTGGGATAAAATTGATATGACTGCAAGAGCTGCCTCTTTACCCTTTTTTTTTCTAGCATTAGCCTGGTTTTTATTTAAACAAGTAATTATCCCATTTCCAATTGGTTTTTTGTTAATTACAGATAAATTCATAATTGCATTGGTTGTAGCTTGAGAAATGAAGTCAAAATGTGGAGTTTGACCTTTTATAACACAACCTAATGCTAAAAAAGCATCATACTTTTTAATATTTTTAGAGATAGTTACTGGAATTTCAAAAACACCAGGAACATAAACTATCTTAACACTAATTGAGTTTGACAATAATCTCGTAGCATTTAAGACAAGACCCTCAGCAATATCTTTGTAATAATTAGCCACTACAATTAAACATTTTTTTTTCATTTGATTATTTCCTGTTTTTTGATTTTGATGCCATAACCGTCTAAACCTATAACTTTTTTTGGTGATTTAGTAATTAATATCATATTTTTGATTTTTAGATCTTTAATTATTTGTGCACCAATACCATAATTTCGAATTAATTTATCACTCCCTTTTTTGAAATTTTGTTTATTTTTAAAGTCTTTTAGTGTTTGAGTAACTGATTTCAAATTTGAGTCTTTTATAAAAACTAAAACACAATTTTGATATTTCTTAAAATAGTTCAAAGTTTTATTAAACGAATTAGGTAATTTTTGACTTATTAGATAATTCTTAACCACATTTGATGAAATTACTCTTACTCTTGGTGTGATACTTTTTTTAATATTCCCTTTTATTAAAGCAAAATGTTCGGCTCCGTCTATTAAATTTTCATAAATTCTTATTATATATTTTTGTTTTTTTACTACTATCTGACTTTGTTTTTTAATTTTTATTAGTTTCTCTTTTTTTAATCTATATGCGATCAAGTCCTCTATTTTACCTATCTTCAATTTATGTTTTTTTGCAAAATTAAATAAATTTTGTCCTTTTGCCATAGTTCCATCTTCATTCATAATTTCACAAATTACTGCTGAATTATTCTTTTTTGCCAATTTTGAAATATCGACAGAAGCTTCAGTATGACCAGCTCTAACTAAAACTCCTCCATCTTTTGCAATAATTGGAAAAATATGGCCCGGAGAAACAATTTCATTTTTATTTACATTCTTTTTTGAAGCAACCTTAATTGTTTTAGCTCTATCTTTGGCTGAAATACCAGTGGTAATTCCTTTTTTTGCTTCAATAGAAATAGTAAACGCTGTTTTGTTTCTAGATTGGTTAACCGGAGACATTAAAGATAGATTTAGTCTTTTTGCTTGAACGCTGTCTAAAGCTAGACAAATTAAACCACGGCCATATTTTGCCATAAAATTTATATTTTTTGCATTTGAGTCTGAAGTAGAAATTACAAGGTCTCCTTCATTTTCTCTTTTTTCATCATCCACTAAGATGTACATACCTCCTTTTTTAGCGATATTAATAATCGATTCAATTGGTGTAAAATTATTTTTTTTCATAAAAATAGTTTCTAACGTATTTAGATAAGATATCTATCTCAATATTTGCTAAACCAGATTTATGAAGTTTTGATAAATTTGTTAACTTATACGTATGTGGTATTACCCAAATTTGAAAACCTTTTTTTGTTACTTTTGAAATAGTGAGTGATATACCGTTCACACATATTGACGCTTTTTCAATAAGATGTTTTCTTTCTTTTTTTGGTATTTGAAAATCAAAAATGAATGATTTATCAATCTTTTTTATACCTAAGACTTTAGCAACCGTATCAACATGACCTTGGCAAATATGTCCTGAAATTTTTGATCCATATTTAAGTGGCAATTCTAGATTAATAATATCGTTATTTTTTAAGTATTTAAATTTAGATCTTTTTATTGTTTCTTTTGATAAATAAAATTCCATTAATTTGGATTTATAGGATATTAGGGTTAGACATACACCATCGCATGCAACCGATAAACCAATATCCTTATTAGTTATTTTTAAATCACTTTTTACAAATATATTAATTCCTTTGGGCCTTTTAATAATTTTCTTAATTATGCCTTGATTATAAATTATTCCATTAAACATATTATCTTTTATATAACGTAATTTTATTATTTCTTAAATTTAGTTTTAAATTAATTTTCTTTTTATATTTGTGTTTTAGCAAATTAAAACTACTAAAATTCAAATAATCTGATTTTTTTGAGAGTTTTTTATTCGATCTATAAAAATAAAATTCATCAAAAATTTTATTTTTTAAAAGATAGTTAGTCAATTCATCTCCACCTTCTATTAGAAGATTTCTACAGTTTAACTTGTACAAAGTCTTTAAAATAGATTTAAAATCAAACCTTTTATAATTATCGATTTTAGATTTGATTAGTTTAATCTTTTTTTTTTTTAAATCAAAAACTCTTGATTTATGAGCCTCATTATAAAAAATAATAGTATTAAACTCATTAGCTGTTTTTATAATAAAACTCTTAACATTAGTCCTAAGTTTATTATCTAAAATAATTCTTTTAGGAGAATATTTATTCATTCCTTTTAGTCTACAATTTAATCTTGGATTATCTTTGTTCAAGGTCTTATAAGAAATTAATAAAGAATCATTTTTATACCTTAATAAATGAGTAAATTTATCTGATTGCATATTTGTAATTTTTTTATCAAGTTTACTATAAATAAGATTATTTTTTGAAACTGCTATTTTACCAGTTACATAAGGCAATTTTTTTTTTTTATTTAAAAAATATGGTGAATAAAAAATTTTAATCTTTTTCTCAAGAAGACCTTTTTTTACTACAATATTATTAGATTTTAAAATCTTGAAACTTTTGTTCATCATCCTTTTATCAATATCTGCAACAGAATAGATCACCTGTGAAAATTTAGATTTAATAATTAAATCCGTACAAGGTGGTGTCAAACCATGATGACAGCATGGTTCTAAAGTTACATACATTTTTGAACCTTTTACACTGTCAACTGAATTTTTAATTGCATTGAATTCAGCGTGAGGTCTTCCATTTATTGAAGTTTGACCAATCGAAATTATCTTATCATTTTTGACAATTACGCATCCTACCGAAGGGTTAGGTCCAGTATGGCCATGTCGTGATTTAGCCAATTTAAGGGCTATCTCCATATATGTTCTGTCTTTTGATGAAAATTTATCTTTTTTTGTAGACATCGAGTTTGTCCACGAATTGTACAAAATCTTTTTCTTCTCTAAAATTTCTGTATACAGATGCAAAACGAACATATGCTACTGGGTCTAATTCTTTTAACCCTTCCATAACCATTGTACCAATAGTATTGGTTGATATTTCACTTTGTCCAAGTTCCTCAAGAGTTCTTGAAATCTTGCTAATAAATTTTTCAGCAGTTTCTGTGTCTATTGGACGTTTTTTTAAAGCTATATAAATAGACTTTGACAATTTATCTCTATCAAAAGCAGATTTTCTTCCATTTTTTTTAATTACCATAATTTCTCTAAATTGAACTCTTTCAAAAGTAGTAAAACGTGCGCCACACACACATAATCTTCTTCTTCTAATTGCTGTACCGTCTTCAGTTGGTCGAGAGTCGACAACAGAGGTCTCCCCTTTTTTACAGATTGAGCAAATCATTAAATTATAAGTTCTTATATATCGGAAATGATGAAGTTAAAGTAATAACTTCATTTTTTACTTCATTCTCTATTTTGCTATTATCATTAGGGTTTTCGGATAATCCTTTAAGAGTTTTTGTGATTAACTCGCCTACAGTTTTAAATTCATTTAAACCAAAACCTCGAGTAGTAGCTGCTTGCGTTCCAAGTCTTATCCCTGAAGTAATCATTGGTTTTTCAGTATCGAAAGGAATTCCATTTTTATTACACGTTATGTTTGCTCTTGAAAGACTCTCAGCAGCAAGATTACCTTTAACATTGTAAGGTCTTAAATCCACTAACATAAGATGTGTATCTGTACCATCAGAATAAATTTTAAAACCGTTATTCTTTAAAGTTTCAGCTAAAATTTTAGCATTAGCTAAAACTGATTTGATATAATCTTTAAATTCAGGCTGTAAAGCTTCTAGAAAACCAGCAGCCTTAGCTGCTATGATATGCATTAAAGGACCACCTTGATATCCTGGAAAAACAGCAGTATTAAATTTTTTTGCAAGATCTTCATGATTTGTTAAAATTATTCCTCCTCTCGCACTTCTGAAAACTTTATGTGTTGTAGATGTAACAACATGAGCATGATCACATGGATTAGGATATCCTTTGCCAGCTACTAGGCCCGAAAAATGAGCCATATCAACCATTAAGTATGCCCCTACTTTATCAGCTATCTCTCTAAATCTTTTAAAATCTATAATTCTTGAATATGCACTACCGCCAGCAATAATTAATTTTGGTTTATTTTCAAGAGCAAGTTTTTCTACATTATCATAATCTATTAGTTCAGATTTCTTATCAACATCATAACCAATGGCATTAAACCATTTACCTGACATAGAGATTTTAAGACCGTGAGTTATATGTCCACCAGAATTTAAACTCATACCCATGAATGTATCACCAGGACTCAATAAGGCTAAAAATACAGCTCCATTAGCTTGTGCGCCTGAATGAGGTTGGGCATTTGCAAATTTACAGTTAAATAATTTTTTTAATCTTTCATTTGCCAGATTTTCAGCAACATCCACATGTTCACATCCATTATAATAACGTTTTCCAGGATAGCCCTCTGCATACTTGTTTGTTAATACGGAACCTTGTGCCTCTAAGACTGCTTGTGAAACAATATTTTCTGAAGCAATTAATTCTATATGTTGTTGTTGTCTTGTTAATTCATCTTTTATGGCTTTATATAACTCAGGATCTTTAATAGATAAACTGTCTTCAAAGAAACTTTTGTAATTATCATTTAAATAATTTTTTTCACTAGACATAACTATAACTTTCTAATTCTTTTTAAATGTCTCCCACCTTCAAATTTAGTATTCAAAAAAGCTCCTAAAAACTTTAGAGCATTTTTTTTACTTATTAATCTTGATCCCAATGTAATGATGTTTGCATCGTTATGCAATCTAGATAATTTTGTTGATTTTAGGTTAAAACACTGTGCCGCTCGGATATTTTTATGCTTATTTGCCGCAATATTCATTCCTGTTCCAGAGCCACATATCAAAATACCCATATGATTCTTGTTAGTTTTAACTTTTTTTGCCACCATATGAGCGTAAGTAGGATAATCTACTTTGGATTCATTTGAGGGACCAAGATCATCAAATTTATAATTTTTCTTTTTTAAATACAATTTAATAAACTCTTTTAGTCTGAAACCTGCATGATCTGAAGAAATAAATATTTTTTTCAAACTAATTAAATTTGTAATCTAAAACACAAGCTACTAGATGTATTCTATTTTCCTCTCCACCATTAAAAGCGTTGTGATATTTTGTATTGTTAGTTATCCAAACAGAACCATCTGCAGGCATATGTTTAGCTACATTATCAATTACCATTATACAGCCGGGGTTTGTTATAATTGGGATATGTAATCTTGGTTCAGGATCTCTGTGCCAACTCAAAGTTGATCTCGGCTCTTTTAAAAGTATTCTTACTCTTCCTAACTTATATTTTGATGCTAAGGTATCATAAACTTCCTTAAAATACGTATTTTCGTAATCTTTTATGAATTCTGAATAAGCTGACTCCTCAATCATTTCATCTCTAATAACTTCATTTCCAGATTTATCAGGTTTTGTCCAGTAAACACCTCTCGCTCTAGAACCTTTTATAGAATCTGGATCGCCAGGAATCTGTGTTAATGAAATTGCACCAAAATGTGTAACTCCAGCATCTTCAAATTTTCTTATCTTAGTTATTTGATGATAGGCTTCTTGAAGTTTTTTAATATCAAATCTTATATTTTGTTTATGAAAATCGTTAAAGTCTAAAACTCTGTCTCTATTATTGATATCTAAGTCTACTACTTTTGAATTTTCTATAGTCATCTTGGTTGTTTTGTACTCTTTTTATTGTATATGTGTATATTACATTTGTCGCAATTTAAAAGAAAATTAAAACATGATTACTGGTAAATATCCAAGTTTGAGACTAAGAAGAGGAAGAAAAGAAGAGTGGTCTAGAAGGCTTATTCAAGAAAATACATTGAGTCCTAATGACTTTATTCTACCTATTTTTATTATAGAGGGATCAAATCAAAAACAACCAATTCCTTCAATGCCAGGTGTTTATAGATATACAATAAATAGGTTAAGCCAAATTATAGATCGAGCCTTAAAAATTGGAATACCAATGATAGCTCTTTTTCCCAAAATTAAATCTTCGTTAAAAGATGAAATAGGTTCAGAGTCAATCAATAAAAAAAATTTAGTTTGTAGAGCTATTTTAGAAATTAAAAAAAGATATAAGAATCAAATAGGTATCATGTGTGATGTAGCTTTAGATCCTTATACTTCTCATGGTCATGATGGTTTAGTAAAATCAAACAAAATATTAAATGATGAAACAATTGAAATTTTAATTAAACAATCTATTCTTCAAGCTGAAATGGGATGTGATGTAATTGCTCCGTCTGACATGATGGATGGACGAATTGGAAAAATAAGAAAAGCATTGGATAGAAAAAATTTGCAACATGTTCAGATACTCTCATATGCTATCAAATATGCCTCAAATTTTTATGGTCCCTTTCGTGACGCTGTTGGTTCTATCGGATCTTTAAAAGGAGATAAAAAAACTTACCAAATGGATTATAAAAATACTGATGAGGCCTTAAGAGAAGTAATTTTAGACATCAAAGAAGGTGCTGACATGGTAATAGTGAAGCCGGGCATGCCTTATTTAGATATTATCAGAGTTGTTAAAGAAAGATTTAAAATTCCTGTATTTGCTTATCAAGTATCTGGTGAATATAGTTTAATTGAAAATGCAATTAAGAAGAAGATTATTAACAAAGATGCAATTTATGAAAGCTTAGTATCCTTTAAAAGAGCAGGAGCTAATGCAATTATTAGCTATTATGCAGATAGATTAAATAGGATTTTGATTTAATTTCTTTAAAGATTGCACAAAATGATTTCTGCTAATTGGAAAATTAATATTATTTGGCTTTAAAATTGTTTTATCCATAAAATCACCAACCAATTTCAAGCCCTCTAACAAAGAGTCAAAATTATTATTTAAATCATTTTTATCAATAAGAAAATTTGGAATTATTCTGCTATCATTAGATGATTTGGCTGTATATATAATTTTATTATCAATGATTTCTTTAATAGCTATTTCTTTAAGATTTAAATTATAACCTAGATTACTGAGAAAACTTAGTTCCCAAAAAATGTATTCTTTTAACCAATCCTTTTGAGATAAAATTAAATAGAAATCACAGATTAAATTAAATATTTTTGTACTTGATTGAGACTCTGCTGTAAATAATTTTATCAAATTCATTGCTGAATAAATACAATTCAATTTATTTGGTTGGTCAAAATATACAGGGGAAAGTACTTCACAAATTTCAGCTTTAAAATATCCAATTTTATTGTCAGACTTTGAGACATAGTTTACAAATAATTTATTTCCTATTTGTAAATAATTCTTTATTTTTTTTGATGTACCTCCAAATATTATTCCTGAAGTCTTGCCATGATTTTTTGTAAAAATATCTACAATTAGTGAATTTTCACTGTACTTATTTTTTGATAATAAAAAACCGTTATCGTCCCAATTCATATATTGTAATTATTTAGACATAAAATTGCAGCTTTTTGTTCAGCTTCTTTTTTAGAAGGTCCCTCTCCAATAAAAAATTTTGTATTCGGAAGCTTCACAGCCATTTTAAAAATAGGTTTATGTTTAGGTCCTGTGTTAGATATAATCTTATAGGTTGGCAATTTCTTAAATTTTTTTAATGAAAATTCTTGTAACTTTGTTTTAGCATCAATTTGTGTAACAATACTATCTTTAATTTTTTTTTTCCAACTAGTAAGAATAAAATTTTCTACAATTGAAAATCCTTTGTCTAAATAAATTGCACCAATTAAAGCTTCACAACAATCTGCTATAACTTTATCTTCAATTTTAACTTTTTTTTTTTATAATCGAACGTTAATATATAATTTTCAAGGTCAAGATCCCTTGCAATTTGTAAACATGTCTTTTTATTTACCAATGATGCAAATTTTTTATCTAAAACACCCTCTTTTTCATTAGGATAAATTTCAAGAAGTTTTTTTGCAATTACAAGTCCTAAGACTCTATCTCCTAAAAATTCTATTTTTTCATTATTATGAACTTTATCAAAACTTTTATGTGTCAAGCTATTTATCAAAAGTTTTTTGTCTTTAAATTTAATATTGATTTTTTTTTCAAGATTTAAATAATCAATTTTCATCAGTCGATCTTCTTAAAAAACCTATCAAACCTGATTGATTTATGCCATTTCCAAAAAGCAAAAAAATTACCAACAGATCTATCAGATGAAAAAAAGATAAATTGTGCTTTACCAACTAGATTATCTTTATGAACATATCCTACTCTTGATAAATACCTGCTATCAGTGGAACAATCTCTGTTATCACCTAAAAAAAAATAATGATCTTTCGGAACATTGAAAACATCAGAATTTTGATAAGGAAAATTTTTAACGTATACAGAAATATGTGATTTTTCATTTGTTAATTTCTCTTTGAAAGTAAAAACATTAATAGTTTCAGTTCCACAATATATTACATCATTTTTAAAGGTAAGTGTTTTTAGTACTTCACTATTATTAATATAAAGATTTGAGTCTATAAATTGGACTTTATCACCGGGTAAACCAATTAATCTCTTAATATAGTCTGTTCTATTATCAGCTGGTGTTTTAAAAACCACAACATCACCTCTTTGAGGTTCTGTAAAAATAATCCTTTTATTTAATATCGGGAGACTAAATGGAAATGAATGTTTACTGTAACCGTATGAATATTTAGTAACAAACAATCTATCCCCAACTAATAAAGTAGGTTCCATTGACGAAGATGGTATATAGAATGGTTGAATAAATAAAGATCTGATTACCAGGGCAATTAATAAAGCATAAAATAAAGTTTTTATATTATCTAATATAATATTTTTCATTTTAAATTGTTTGAATAATTGCAAATGCTATAGAATACTCTTTTTGATCTGAAATAGAGAGAAATATATCAAAATTTTTTATTCTTTTTTTCTTCCTAATCATTGATTTGATTTTTGTGCTAATCATATAATAAGGTTTTCCAAATTTATCATTTAAAATTTGTATATCTTTAAAATTCAAATCATTTCTAATACCTGTACCTAAAGCTTTAGCAAAAGCTTCTTTAGCCACAAAACGTTTTGAAAAAAAATTTGTCTTATTTTTCAATTTCTTAGATATATTTATTTCATTTTTACTAAATGTTCTTTTAATAAATCTTATATTTTTAATGGAAGAGCTAATTCTGCTATTTTGTATCATATCAACACCAATACCAATAATTTTCATTATTTTATAATTTTCTTAAATTTTTTAATGACTTTTTTTAAACCAAAAAAAACAGACTCTCCAATAATAAAATGACCTATGTTAAATTCTTCAATCTCTTTAATATTTGAAAGTATTGATGTGGATTTAAAATCTAAACCATGTCCTGCGTGAACTTCCAAACCTAGGTGATTTGCTAGTTTTGAACATTTTTTTATTCTGTTTAATTCTTTTAGGCTATTTTTGCCAGATTTAATCAAATTGGAAAATCGACCAGTATGAATTTCTATACAGTCAGTGCCAAGATTTTTTGAGAGGAAAACATCTTTTATAGAAGGATTAATAAAAAGACTTGTTCTTATTTTTTTTGCTTTAAATAATTTAATTATTGATCTTATCTTATTTTTATTTTTGTTTAAATCCATACCACCTTCAGTGGTAATTTCTTTTCTGTTTTCTGGAACTATACAAACAAAATTTGGACAAATTTTAAGTGCTTTTTTAATCATTTCATCTTTAATAGAAATTTCAAGATTTACTAATAAATTTTTTATGGAACATATTTTTTTTGCATCTTTATCTTTGATGTGACGTCTATCCTCTCTTAAATGAATAGTAATTGAGTCTGCTCCAATTTTTTTTACAAATTTTGCTGCATAAAGCGGGTCTGGATGAAATTCACCTCTAGCGTTTCTAATAGTAGCTATATGATCTATGTTTACACCTAATCGTTTCACTTAATAAATCTACTTCCTGGAGTTGTTATTGGAATTAACTTTAGATCTTTTGGTATTTTATTTGGTTTATATACAGGAACATCAATCTTTAGATGAGAAATAACTTTTGTTTTTATCCTTAATGTTTTTTTAGTTGATCTATCTATAATTGATGCAAAACCAACTAATTTTGCATTTGATTTTTTTATTAATCTAACACATTCCATGCTTGATTTACCTGTAGTAATGACATCTTCTATGATCAATACTTTAGAATTTTTATTAATAGAAAACCCTCTTCTTAATTTAAATTTACCATTTATTCTTTCACAGAAAATTGTTTCTTTTTTTAAAAGTTTTCCTATTTCGTAACCGATGATTATACCTCCCATAGCAGGTGCTAAAATCAAATCAAATTTTTTAAAATTTTTTTTAATTTTTTTTGCTAAAGATTTGCAAATTAATTCTGCTTTATGAGGATAGCTTAACAATTTTGCACATTGAATATATTTTGATGAGTGCAAGCCTGAAGATAAAATGAAGTGTCCCTCTAATAGAGCATTAGTCTTTTTTAAAATATCTAAGGATTTTTTGTGTGAAAGCATTTCTTTTATCTTCGTGTCTTATTATCTTAAATTTTATACCTTTTTGTTTTAACTCCGC